>Ga0326727_10000396_pt1 | contig 180958 bp, 164 predicted proteins | sample MB2enrmetagenome_FD_207643 | JGI IMG/M metagenome (GOLD analysis project Ga0326727, IMG submission 207643) | Lab enriched peat soil microbial communities from McLean, Ithaca, NY, United States - MB29MY | ecosystem: Environmental > Terrestrial > Soil > Wetlands > Peat | place: USA: New York... | reverse complement strand
TTGAGCATCCGCTCGGGCGCGACCCCTCGCGGACGATTCCACTCTAAACCACACCCCTCGGCTTTACCACATAAAGAGGACATTTCTACTTTGCTGGGAATAGGACATTTCTACTTTGCCTTGACAGCGTGCCCTAAATCCGTCTCTTTTTCAACCCCTCAGTGCGACATGGCGTAGACAATGTAGTTCACGCCGATGCGAATGCCCAGTTCGGAGAACCTCTCGGGGTACTCGGGGTTGTCGGCGTGCTCCCAGGAGTCTCCCAGGTCCATATCGTGACAGATGGCCACGATGATGCGGCCCCGGTCGTCGTAGATGGCGCGCCAGTGGGGGTTATCGCCGCCCGTTCCCCAGCGCGGGTTGGTGGGGCACTTTTCGCACGTGCTTCGGGTGGTTATGTACTGCGCGCCCGGCACCTGGTACCGGCCATCCAGGTCGAATACCGAATGGAAGATGGCGTCGTCGTTTTCAATGTCCACCACCGCGCGGTCGGGGAAGACTTTCTCCATGGATGCGATGAACACGTTCCATTCGTCGGTGCCGTGAAAATCGTCGCACATGAAGAAGCCGCCGCGCAGAAGAAATTCGCGGAACTTCCGGACTTGCGAATCGGTCAAGGCCCAGTGCCCCACTTCCACCGCGTAGAGCCAGGGGTAGTTGAACACGTCGTCGTCGTCGTCCAGGTTGATGGGCTGCTCGACGGACTTGGCGTCGATGCGCGTCAGGCGCCGAACAGCCGCGGCCAGGTGCCGGTCGGAGCGGGGATAGTCGATGGACCAGTTGGTGCCGCCCTCCCGCCAGTCGAGGTACGGCCGGAACTGCCAGTCGATCTGCACACGGGAGGAGGGGTACATGAGACGCGCGTAGGTCCACTCGCCGGGCTGGCGCCAGTCGTCCGGAATCGGATAGTTTGCGTAGTCCTCCCACGGCACATAGCGCCGGAAGGGGTTCTGGAAGGCGCTGAGGGACCAGCCCAACAGCCCCAGCCCCACGACCAACCGAAGCGTCCCGCCCCGTCCCATCATCTTCAAGTATAGGGATGCTTGCCGGGGGCTCGGCGTTGCCGAAGGCCGGAAATGTCGTGGCCAAACGTATAAAATCCAGGCGCCGAACGATTCGGGTTAGAATACCGTTTCCCACCGTGCCGTTCCGAGGGTCTATGCGCCGAATCTTCGCTGGCTGCGCCATGGCAGCCGTGTTTCTGTTCGCCGTGCCGTCCGCCACCGGGTCTGACCAGGCCGCCGCGCCGGCAAAGGCCAAGACCGCCGCGCCTGCCGGTTATGGAAACGCGGACGCCATCACCCAGGAAGAGCTCAAAGCCTACGAGTATTTCCTGGCCTCCGACCAGCTCGAAGGCCGCAACATCCCGTCCCGCGGTTATGACACCGCCGCGCTCTACATTGCCAGCCACCTGGCCGAATGGGGGCTCAAGCCGGGCGGCAGCGCCACCGGAGTCAATGGCCCGCTCCAGCCCTATTTCATGCCTATGGAAATGGTGGCCAGGCAGATCGTTCCGGCCCAGAGCAAGGTATCGCTTACCGCGCCGGCCGCGGCCGGCCGCGGCGGCGGGACTGCATCCGCCGAACCACGTACCACGAGTTTCGAGTACGGCAAGGATTGGACCGTGGGCCGCGGGGGGGCGCCCGGCGGCCGCGGCGGGGTGGCGCCGGTTCCCGTGGACGCCTCCGGAAACCTGGTCTTCGCCGGCAACGGCTATGTGATCGACAAAACCCATGTCAACCCTTATGAAGGGCTGGACGTGAGCGGCAAGATCATCGTGGTGGCCGGTTTGCCTCCCGAACTGGCCGGCTTGCAGGCGGCCGGCGGACGCGGCAGAGGCGGCCCCGCTGCGCCGAATCCGCTCGGCGAAGCCTGCAAGGACTACTGGACTCCCGCACAGTACGCCGCCCGGAACGGCGCTCTGGCCGTAGTCGACATCGCCAGTTTCCGGCAGTTGGCCGCCATGGCCAATCCCGCCGCCGGCGGCGGACGCGACCGTTCGCTCAACGGCCCCGACTTTCAGGTCGCCAGATTCCAGACGCCCCAGGACTGTCCCAGCGCGCCGTCGATTACCGCCGGGCTCGACATGATCGACGCCCTCTTTCAGGGCGAGAAGCTGACCGGATCTCAGGTGTTCTACGCGGCCGGAGGGAACGCGATGCAGGATTCCTTCGAACTCGACGCGCGCAAGAAGCTGAGCCTCCATCTCGAAATCCACACCGAGCAGGGCCACGGAGAGAATGTGGTTGGAATCCTGGAAGGCGGCGACCCGTCGCTGAAGGACGAATACGTGGTGCTGAGCGCGCATCTCGATCACCTCGGCCTGAGCGCCCCGCAGCCCGACGGCCACAACGTCTTCAACGGCGCCGACGACGACGCCTCCGGGTGCGCCGGCATGTTAGCCATCGCCCGCGCCTTTGCCGAGGGGGCGGCCAAAGGAATGCGCCCCAAACGGTCGATCCTTTTCCTGTGGATGGGCGGCGAGGAAAAAGGCCTCTGGGGATCGCAGTACTTCCTCGAGTTCCCGCCCATTGACGTCGGCAAGATCGTCGTCAACCTGAACTTGGATATGATCGGCCGCACCAAGAGTCCGAATTCCGTGGATAAAGACGCCACCCACGTCCTGGTGAATCCAGGCGAAGTGCTGCTCGTGGGTCCCAACATCAGCAGCGACGACTTGGAGGAGACCATCGAAAAGGTGAACGGCGCCTATGAGAAGCTCAAGCTCAATCATTTTTACGACGTGACCGCTCCCGATGCCACTCACGACAACCTCGGACCGCGACCCAACGGGCAGCGCATCTTCTATCGCAGCGACCACTACAATTTCGCCAAGATGGGAATCCCCATCGCCTTCTTCACCACCGGCCTGCACGTGGATTATCACCGCCCCACCGACACGCCGGAGAAGATCGACTACCAGGAGATGCAGCGGATCTCCAGGACCGTGGCCGCCATAACCTGGGAGCTGGGCAACCGGCCCACGCGGCCCAAGCTGAACACCACCCTGCCGGAGCAGTTGATCAAGGACATGAAGACCACCCAGACGCAAGGCTGGGGCAAACTAACCCCGGTCCTGCCGCCGCTGCCCGGGGAACCGTACTAAGGGCTGGCAGCGTTCAGAGCCGCGACCGTGAGTACCTACCGGGTGGAATTCTTGTCGTTTCGGCAAGAACATTTCCGACGATGTCCATTTCGGCCCATCTCCATGGGCCCTCGGCTGCACTCCGAAAATCACTCCTGATCTACACGGTTTTCTCCGCGTCAAAAAGGGGTCCAGTTTGGTTCCGGCTCTGCCGGGTTAGGGAGCGGTCCGCCGCCCGCGATATTCCAGCTTCCGGTTGTTGCCCCTCCCAAGTTGTGACGATAAGACCGCTGGCGAAAGCGTTGCAGACAGGTCGAGTGGACGCCCGGCCGCCGACCACGTAAACTGGACATATGGCGGCGTGGCAAGAGTTCCTCAGCAGTAACCCACAGGTCTGCGGCGGCGAGATCTGTGCCACGGGGACCCGAATTCCAGTCACGGCGATCCTCGATAATCTTGCCGAGGGCGCCACCAAGGATGAGATCCTGGCCAGCTATCCCTCCCTGCGCGGCCAACATATCGATGCCGCTCTGGCTTACGCAGCGGAATTGGCGCACGAGGAACGTCTCGTGCCGATCCGGACAATGTGAAGCTCAAGCTTGACGAGAATCTCCCGGTTGAACTGGTGACGGATCTTCGCGTCTTGGGCCACGATGCCGATAGCGTCACCGGCGAAGGACTTCGCGGCGCCGCGGACCCGGCGGTTGTGGATGCCGCCTTCGCCGCCGATCGGATCTTGTTCACTCTCGACAAGGGTATCGCCAATCTCCACCGCTACCCGATCCACCGACATGCGGGCAGAGTCCTGTTTAAACCTGACACGTCGGGACGAGGCGCCGTCATCGCGTTTGTGCGCGAGCCTGCATATCTCACGCCCGACTCTCCGATGTGGCGCGGACACTCCTGTCTGCCGTGTCGAGACTCGTCTCGACACGCGTTCGCGTGTCCGACAAAGTGCCGTAGCCAAGCGTCGGCATGAGTGCCGACGCGGCAGGCAGGAGTGCCTGCGCCACGTCACGCCTGAACACCCGTGAGAAGCTCCGGCTAGCGGCTACACAAAGTGCTTGAAATGGACCTCGCCGGCCGGCTGACGGTCGTCGGCCCGACCGTATCCGGTTTCGGCATGCTCCGGCACGGCGCAGTTCACGCTGACGTGTTTTGCCGACGTGTTTTGCCTCGCTGCGCCATGGTTCTCCTCTCTCAGTATCCGCCGCCGAAGCCGGCGAGGAAGAAGAAACGCTATGATCGGGGCGAATTCGGGGACGCTCTGTTTCATTTCGGTTTCTTCTCAGCCGATTCGCCCCGCTTCCAGCCCCTTCCAAGGAAAACGCCGGCGGCAAAGACCGCCGGCGCTACCCTTACCTTCTCCCAAACCGCCGCCCCATCCCGCTGGGCATGTGGAAGGAGCGCGGCGCGGGCGTTGGGTGGAAAGAGGGCATCGCCGGGCGCGGGTTGCTTCCGAAGCTTCGCGGCGCGCTGCCTCCCGGCTGGCGGCTCGACGGCGTGGCGTAGGGCGAATCGCGGAACGTACCGGGCTTGCTGGCGAACGGGGAAATCTTGAACCCGCCGCCCTTGGCGTACGAGCTGCCGGAATAGGTCTGCCTTGTGGTGGAACCCTGGGTCCCGTATCTCTGGCCGGCCCCGCCGTCGTTCCCATAGTAGGTCTGGCCGCGCGTCTGGTAGCCGCGATAGCCTTCCCAATCGCCCCGCTCTATGGGGCGATAGTTATGGTTGAACAGCAGGTCGCGCATGAGCGCGTATTGGCCATAGAAGACCCAGAAATCGCGGCCGCCGCTGTGGTCCCAATAACCGTACTGATTGGATCCCTGCGCAAGCGGCGCCATGTAGGCGAAGCCCGCGGGTTGGGCTACGCGGTCGGCTTCGGAATCGTACTTGCCGGCGGGCTTGTGCTCCACGGCCATGCCCAGGTCGTTGCGCATGGCCTCATACGTGGAGGGGGAAACCTGCACCCAGTTCTCGTCGGAGGTGGTGGCGCCGGTCTTGGCGTTGGCGTCGGCGAGCTGCGTCCTTACCGTGCGGATCTTCTGCTGGTATTCCCTGGACCCGCTTCCGCGGCGCTCCATATCCACCAGCAGCTTGTCCCAGGAGTAATACAACTGGGCGCTCAGGGCCTTCAATTCGGCGGCCTTCGCCGGCAGATCGGCAGCCGCGGTCTTCAACTGGTCCGCGGCCCCGAACAGGGTACCGAAATCGAGCCCGGCATAGTTCCCGGTGGCCGCCTGGCGGCGGGCCGCGGCGCTCGATTGCCACGCGCGCTCGCCCTGGGCGGCCAGGTCGCTTTCGGCGGCCAGGCGCGCTTCCAGATCGGCCTTCTTCTCGGGCCAGTCGATGGCCGCCTTGCGCGCCGTGGCCGTGATGGCGGCCAGGTCGAAATCATGGACCGCGCGGTAGTCGCGCTCCATCTCCGAGAGAGCGATGGGCAGGTGCTGCTTGAGATCCACCCAGTGGTCGGCTTCCTGGCGAACGCCGGATGCCTCGGTGGTCGCGTTCGCGCGCTCGGTGCGCTCCTGGGATAGCAGCGTCTCCACGCGCTGGCGGTCCTGGCGGCGGTTCTGCTTCTCGAGCAGCGAAAGCTGGTCCATGTCGCGTCCGGCCGAGGCCAGCAGCGTGTTTGCCTGCTCGAAGCGCTCCGGGTATTGGCGGCTGGAAGGGATGCCGGAGAACAGCGCGGATTCCGACTGCGACTCGCGGCCGACTTCATCCCGGTCGGCGCCGACTGCGCTCTGCGCCGACGCCAATTGCCCACGCTCGGCGTCGATCTGCTTGCGCAGGTCCCGCGGCAGGTTGTCGAACCCGGCCGCAATCACGACCACGATCAGAATCGAAAGAACGAGTGCCAGAACTTTCAGACTGGATCTGCTCATGCTAATTCCTTAATCGGCTGGAAGGCCGGAAAACAGTACGTCCTATTTTCCGCCGCGGTAAATGGTGACGTCGGAGGCCGGAATACTGGCGTACACGGTGACGGCAAAAGGCTCTCCCTCGGCTTTTCGGATGCCCAGGATGCGCTTGCCGCCTTCATCCTGGAACTCCCAATAGTAGAAGCCCGCCGGCTTCGATCCGTCGTCGCGCCAGGTGCGCGCCTCGCGGCTGAAGCGGTAGACCCAGTTGGCGCTATCGTACCCGAAGTTGTCGGCGGGGTTCTGCCGTTCGTCCAGTTGGGCCAGGTCGTCCTCGGAAAGGCCCAGGTCATCGAGCGTGACTTGGCGCGCGCCGGCGTGAAGGAAGACTTCGATTTCCTCGTCGCCGCCCACGCGCAGCGAAACGCGTCGCTCGCGGTAGGGACCGGAAACCTCGAACCACTGGCGCACCCCGGCCTCGAAGCGGGTGAGGCGGTCGGCGGTGAAATCGAGGTCGGTCATTTCGTCGCCCGCGCCGGCCACGGAAATTGCGTCTCCGGGGCGGGCGTCGGTGACCTTCAGATTGGCGAGATCCTGCGGCGGCGCGGGTTTCGCTCCGGGGCGGGACAAACCCGGGACCGCCGGCTCCTTGGCGAGTTGCATCAGCACAATCACCAGCAGAACGCCCAATATGGCCACCAGCGTTATGGTGATCATGCGGCGTCAGGCCTTAGCCTTGTCTCCCGTCTGCTGCGGCGCCGCGACCGATGCAGCCGGCCCGGCCAGTTCCTTGGGCAGGTAGGGCGGAGGCAGCGGGGCGGCCTTGGCGGCCGGGCCCTGGCGCTCGCGCTTGAGAGCTTCCAGCTCGGAATCCACGGAGTGGTCGCCGAGTTTGGCGAACTCCGCTTCCAGGTCGTCGTCCTTGCCCGCGTTGGCAAGCTGGTCGAAGGCTTTGGCCGTGGCCTCTTCCTTGGAGACGCTTTGCTCGAAGCGGTTCAACTGCGAGAAAGCGTTATCGGCGCTGCCCACCCCGGCCATGGCTTCCGATACCTTGCGCTGCGCCATGGCGGCGTTCTTGCGCGCCACCAGGGTGGTGGCCGTGCGCTCGCCGTCCTCGATCTTGCGCTTGAGCTCGGTCACCTGCTCTTTCAGCTTGTCGCTGGTGGCGTGCGCCTGGTCCACGGACTGCTGCATGGACGCCACCTGGCGGTCGCACTCGGCCTTCTTGGCCAGCGCCTTGCGGGCCAGGTCTTCATTGCCGGCGTCGAGCGCCACCCCGGCGCGGTCTTTCCATTCCTGAGCCTGGCGGACGTACTTCTGGTATTCGGCGTCCAGGCTGTTGTAGTTGCTCATGGCCACGGCGGAAGAGCGGACCACGTTATTCAACTCGGTTTTCATGTCCGCCACGGTCTGCTTGACGGTGGCTTCGAAAGTGGCGTCCTCCAGGGAGTCGACGCCCGCGTTTGCCTGGCCGCGCGCCACGCGGCCCACACGACTGAAAATGTCGGAAAGAAATGCCATATTTGTTCTCCGTTACTTTGCCAAGTCGCCCAGCAGGCGCCGCGCGCTCATCACGTCCACCAACAGAAAATGGATCGAGGAGAGGATGTTGTCCCGATCCTCCGGACCCACGTCCTGCAGCTTGCAGAAATTGTTCAAGGCCACGGCCGCGTTGCCGCCTCCGGCGTCGTATAGCCGGAAAGACGACGTGGAAATGCCGTTGTCGGCCGCCAGCATGCGGCTCATGATTTCATCCGTGAGAGCCGCCGCCGGGACCACCGTGCAGGTCAGCGAAAAGTACAGGATGTCGCTTGCGAGCACCGCATGAATGGCGACCCCGCTCTTCAGTTCCCGGATTGTCAGCGTATCGGGCCCTGGTTCGGAGACCTCGTAGCCGGCCTCCGCCAGAAGGGCGTGGATTTGCCCCAGGTGCGGGCTGATTGTGGGTGTCATAAGTTTTGGAGCGTACTCCTTATAGGTTACGCGTTCCTCGGCGCGTTAGTTCCGCCGCGGCGCCGGCGCCGCACGCCTCGATTACCATACCACGAACCGTTTACACTGCCGTTACCTTCGAATCCGGTCCGTCTATCGCAATATGTAATAATATTATTGCAAATTGCAATGGATGTCAAGGGGTACTTTCAGATTTCGCTGGTGGGGAACTCGCCCCGCTTCACGGCAGCATCTGATATTCGAGGGTCTCTTGAACTCCGCGGTTTAGGCGCCGCGCGTGACGGTTGATAATCGCAATGTCCCTGCGATCCCGATCGGACTGTTCCAGGCGGTCAAGATAGACAAGTGCGGCCCGTTCCAAGAAAGCGGACCGATTGGAGCCTATCCGGTCAACCCGGTCGAGGAGGCCGGAAGTGTGATTGACGTCTTGACGCGCACAAGACAACTGTACTCCGCGGAGGGCGGCTCGGGGACGCAACTGGCGGCTAGCGCTAGTACCTTGACCGTTTGATTTGTTCCCTCGCTGCGGGCCGGGCATGCCCCATAAGCGCTAAGATAACGTGACCCAATCAATGTCGTCACACCACCTGTTGTGGTTGACATTGATTGAGTTGCCAACAGGTTGGGTGAACAGGCCCTTAAGTTAGCGCTTATGGGGCATGCCCGGCCCCTACGGCGCGGTGTAGGGGCCGGGCACGCCCGGCCCGCAGCGTTAAGGAGGTAATCACGCGGTCAGAGCACCAGTGGCCCTCCAAGACGGCGGAACGGGCGTTATACGTCGACTTGAATCTAGAAAAGCCCGGGTCCCGATCGTGCGTTGTGGAGGCTAGCTGCAACGCCGGGGGCGACAGACAGCTAGAATTCGCCGGGGTCGCTGATAGAATCGAAAAATGGCCTCGACCCTCCCTGCCGACATTCGGGCCCACATCCTCGCCCACGGCCAGGCTCTTCACGACTCGGTTGACCTCCTGAAGTACGCTCCAGAACACTGGCGCACGACGTTGCTCATCGAACTGGCAACCGAGAATCTTGCGAATTGCTCCGAACTGATTCAGGGCGTCGATACCAACAATATCGCCAAATGTGCCTGGGCCGGACGGAATCTGCTGGAACTCCACTACTTCACGCGCTACGTAATGCAGTCGCCTGAGAAAGCAAAGCGGTTCAAGGAGGACATGGTTTGCGACTTTCAAGACCTGCTTAAGCGCTGGGGGAAAAACCCACTGTATGCACAGGCATTAACGCAGCATCAATTAATGGCTGATTCTGCCTGGAGAGCAATGACTGAAGCCCGGAAGGGAGATAAGTTTTTGTCATCCCACGATATTGCCGGAGACTTCGGCGAGGAGGCGCCGTACGGCGATCTTCACAAATGCCTTTCAAAGTTCGTTCACCCTACTTCGCTGTCGATTCAGTTTCGAAAAGCCGAGCAGGTCTACGGAATCGTCCTGTGGAAAGTAGTGGAAATGGCGGCCAGGCTCATCGCACACACTTTCCCGCTGCTTGCAAAGCACATCAAGGAGTACGGCGAGACGGTACTCCCCAAAACCGAAGGCCCGCAGCCGTAACCCCGGGGGACTCCACCTGGGAGATTATTCCGAGAAACGTTCCTCAAACGCGCGGCCAGATCCACCCGACCGCGTAGTCCCCATGTCGGACTTGCGCCGCTCGCGTTCGCCGTGGCTCAAGCCCAGGTGAGAACCACTTTCCCCGAGCTCCCCGAGATCATGGCTTCGAAGCCCTTTTCGAACTCGGAGTAATGGAACCGGTGGGTCACGATGGGGCTGATGTCCAGGCCGGATTGCAGCATCACCGTCATCTTGTACCAGGTTTCGTACATCTCGCGGCCGTAGATGCCCTTGATGGTGAGCATATTGAAGATCACGGCGCGCCAGTCGATGGACATTTCTTCGTCCGGAATCCCGAGGATGGCGATGCGCCCGCCGTGCGCCATGTTGGCGAGCATGTCGCGGAAGCCGGCGGGGCTGCCGGACATTTCGAGTCCCACGTCGAAGCCCTCGGTCATGCCCAGCTCCTTCTGCACATCCCGGAGCTTGGTTTCGCGCACGTCCACGGCGCGGGTGACGCCCATTTTGCGCGCCAGGTCGAGGCGGTAGGGGTTGAGGTCGGTGATGACGGTGTAGCGGGCGCCGGAGTGGACGGCCACCGCGGCGGCCATGACGCCGATGGGCCCGGCGCCGGTGATAAGCACATCTTCGCCCAACAGGGGAAAAGAAAGGGCGGTATGCACGGCGTTGCCGAAGGGGTCGAAGATGGCCGCGATATCGAGCGGGATGGACCGGTCGAGCAGCCACACGTTGGTCATCGGCAGGGCCAGGTACTCGGCGTAGGCACCCGGCCGGTTGACGCCCACGCCCTTGGAGTGGGCGCACAAATGGCGCCGCCCCGCCATGCAATTCCGGCAGCGGCCGCAGACCACGTGGCCCTCGCCGCTGACCCGGTCGCCGGGCCGGAAATCGGCCACGTTCGAGCCGATCTCGACGATTTCGCCGACGAACTCGTGCCCCACGGCCATGGGCACGGGAATCGTGGCCTGCGCCCACTCGTTCCACTTGTAGATATGGACGTCGGTGCCGCAGATGCCCGTGCGCAGCACCTTGATGAGAACGTCGTTGATCCCGATGCGGGGGATCTCGATGTCTTCGAGCCACAGCCCCGGCTCGCGTTTGGCTTTTACCAGCGCCTTCACGTCGGGCTCCTCCCTCCGGCGCCCCTGCCAGGGCGATGTAGGGGCCAGGCATGCCCGGCCCGGAGCGTCGAGGAACAAATCAAGCCGTCGCGCCGCTAGCGATGTTCCGGCACATAATCGGGCGGCAGAGCGGCCCCTTCGCCGAAGAAGTAATCGTCCATCTGCTTGATCAGAAACTCCTGGGCTTCCCGCGTGCCCAGGTTGAGCCGGTACTCGTTCATGATCATCTTCATGCGATCGACCCACATTTTCCACGCCTGCTTGGAAACGTTGTCGTAGATCTTCTGGCCCAGCGGATGGCCTTCGAACGGCACTTCGTCGAGGCCCTCCATCTCGCGCTGGAACTTGACGCAGAAGACCATGCGCTTGGCGGGCGGAACCGCGTTCTCCATTCCTTCCATCTCCTCAGGTTCAGGATACCAGCAGCGCGGGAGCGCGGTGCGGCGTAGGGGCCGGGCACGCCCGGCCCGAAGCGTATCGGAAGCCCTGGTTAGCCCCCAACACCGTTCATCAGCGCGCCGGACTGTGCGCGCCGTAGAGCGGGCCTCCGGCCTGCCATGCCGGCATCCTTGCCGGCATTCCTCCCGCCGGCCCCCGGTTGCGCCGGCCGGCCCGGAACGGCGACAATCGCATTTCGGAGCCGAAATTCCAATCCCGAGGAGAGTCCCGTGAAGCCCAAAGAAATTCTCGCGCGCATCAACCAGGTGGGCCTGGTTCCTATCGTGCGCACGTCGAGCGCCGAAGGGGCCATCAAGGCCGTGGAAGCCATCGCCAGCGCCGGAGTGACCCTGGCCGAGATCACCATGACCGTGCCGGGCGCGCTCCACGCGCTCGAGAAGCTGGCCGACCGGTTCGGCGGCCAGGTCCTGCTGGGAGCGGGCACCGTGCTCGACCCCGAGACCGCCCGCGCCTGCATGTTGGCCGGGGCCGAGTTCTTCGTGACCCCCAGCCTGCGCCTCGCCACCATCGAGATGGCCAAGCGTTATTCGAAAGTGATCTGCCCCGGCGCGCTCACCCCCACCGAGGTGCTGACGGCGTGGGAAGCGGGCGCCGACGTGGTTAAGATATTTCCCTGCGGCAATGTGGGCGGCCCCAAATACATCAAGGCGCTCAAGGGGCCGCTCCCGCATATCGAGATGGTCCCCACCGGCGGAGTGAACCTCGAAACCGCCGGCGAGTTCCTCAAAGCCGGGGCGTGCGCCGTGGCCGTGGGAAGCGAGCTGGTGGACGGCAAAACGGTCCAGGAAGGCCGTTTCGAAGTGATTGAAGAGCGCGCCCGCCAGTACGTGGCCGCCATCGCCAAAGCGCGCGCGGAGATGGCCCTGGGAACGCCAATCTCCTGATTGGCGATTTGGCCGGCGGCGGCTCCCCGGCGCCAGCGCGAACCCCGGCCCAGACCGTGCCTTGGTACCATTGAGGCAGAGGTCGCAATGCAACAGAGCTCACTCCATAGCGCCCGGAGGCTTTCACCGGCCGTACGGAATGCCGTGGAAGCCCTGTTAGGGCGCACTCTGAAAGACGACGAAACGGTCAGCGTCCGTGCGTATCAGCCCCACGAAGCGCCCGCCGCGGAGCATCAGCGCAGCGCGGTTCGCGGTCTGCGGCAATACTTCACGAACATCGACCAGAAGCTCAAAGACGTTCCGGAAGACGAACTCGACGAGATTGTCGACGAAGCCATTCGCAGCGTCCGGCCCGGCTATCGGCCTGCGCCGTGAGAATTGCGCTCGACTCCACCATCCTCGTGAGAGCGCACCAAAAGGCCACTGGTCCGGCGCGGGCTCTCCTTCTTGAGTTGCTTGAAGATGGCCACCGGCTCATTCTGTCCGGCACGATCCTGGAAGAACTCGAAAGAGTCCTTTACTACCCTCGGCTTCAGCGGCGTTCCAAGCTTACCTCACACGAGATTACCGGGTACCTTGCATTTCTGGCGGCATCAGCTCAGATTGTCCATATAGATGAGGCATCGGCGCCGCCGATTCGCGATCCCCAAGACGTTCATGTGCTGCAGACGGCCCTCGCGGGAAGCGCTCAATACCTCTGCACGCTCGACCAGCACTTTTACGAGCGCCAAGTAGTGGCGTTTTGCTCTGGCCGCGGGCTCTCCATGATTTCGGACGTTGCCCTTCTTGCGCTCATTCGGGGAACGTCTTCGCCTGTGTCCGCCGCGCTTACTTCGCCGCCACCTTCAAGAGAAAACAGGTGACTTGCTTTCCTGGCGCAATAACCACCTGGTGCGGAGTTTTGGCCGGGATGTTGACGATGTCGCCGGGCTCGATGGCGTAGGTCTTTCCACCATCGATGGTGGTTCCGCGAATCTCGCCCGGACCGGTGGATTTGCCGTCCGGAATCGCGCCGCCCAACACCACGTTGGCCTCACCGTCCACCACGACCATGAAATCCGCCGCGTTCTCGTGAAGTTCGGCTTCGCCGGTGGCCTCGCGGTGCACCATCATCGCATTGTTGCCGTTCAGGTTGGCCAGCGTCTGGGTGGCGATCTTCTGCGCTCCGGCCACCCTGGGCGCAAGCTTGCCGGCGTAGGCTTTCAAGTCCGCCGCCTTCCAAACCATGATTCCGTCGGGCGCCTTGGCGGTCTGCGCCAGGAGCGATATCAACGCCAGCGCCAGAAGCGGCGCGTAAAGTAGTCTTTTCATGTTGTCCTCACTTTCGAAGGGGCCTCGCCCGGATCTCTACCAGTAGTGATGCCCGCTCGGAATCGCGCCGGGGAAGACGTAGGCGTACATACACACGATCAGCCCCACCAGCACGCCTAAAGCCAGGCTGTGGATCAGAACCTTGCGGAAGATCAGCCCTTCCTGGCCCTCCTGCCCGGTCACCGCGGCCGCGATTACCAGCGACTGCGTCGCGATCATCTTACCCATTACGCCGCCCGCGCTGTTGGCCGCACCCATCAGGATCGGGCTCAGCCCCAGCTTGTTGGCGGTGACCACCTGGAAGCTGCCGAAAAGGGCGTTGGAACCGGCGTCCGTGCCGCTCAGCGCCACGCCCAACCAGCCGATCATCGTGCCGAAGAAGGGAAACAGCTTTCCGGTCTGCGCCATGGCCATACCCAGGGTGGCATCCATGCCGCAGTAACGGATGACGTAACCCACCCCCAGCATGCACATGATGGCGGCAATGCTCAAACGGAGCTTGTGCAGGCAACGCCCAAACACTTGCAGCGTCTTCTTGAAGGAAAGGCCCGCCAGCGGCCCGGCGATGAGGCCCGCGAAAAACACTCCGGTTCCCGGAGTCGAGAGCCACGAACCGTCGAAAATGGCTGCCTGGGGTTGCGCGGTCATGGTCACCGGAGGCATGCGCACGGTCATGTTATGCAGGCCCGGTACGGGCTGTCTGAAGGACACCGTATCGAGCAGCTTGAGCACCTGCGGCAGGCCCCAAACCACCACCGACACGGTAAGCAGGACGAACGGCATCCACGCCATCAGGATCTTGACGGCGCCGAGCCGCTCGGAGTCGGCGACCTTCTGGACAGTCGCATCGCCGGGATAGCGCCAGACCTCGTCCGGCCGCCAGAACCGCAAGAACACCGCCAACACCAGCAGGGTTCCGATTCCGGCCGAGACGCTGGCCAGTGTGGGGCCTATGTAGTTGGCGACGAAATACTGGATGCCGCCGCAGGCGATGCCGCCGGCCAGCAGGCCGGGCCACACTTTCATGACGTCGCGCCCCTTGCACATCACGCGCACCAGCCAGAAGGGCAGTATCAGGACGGTCAGCGGAAGAATGCGCCCCAGCATGGCGCTGAAGTCCGCTTCCGGAAGCCCGGTGACCGCTACCAGGGTCCGCACCGGGTTGCCCAGCCCGCCATAGGCCACCGGGGCCGAGTTTCCGATGAGGCAGATCAGGGCCGTCTGCATGGGCGGGAACCCCAGGCCGATCATCATCGCCCCGCACACCGCCACCGGCGCCCCGCCGCCGCCGGCGCCTTCGAGCAGCGAGCCGAAAGCGAAGGCGATCAGCAGCAGTTGCAAACGCCGGTCGTTCGATATCCCGCTGATGGATTTCTTAATGACCTCGAATTGCCCCGACTCCACCGAGAGGTCGTACACATACACCGAAGCCACCATGACCCAGGCGATCCGGAACCATCCGTAGACGATCCCATGGGCCACCGCGCCCGCCATCATCTGGGCCGGCATCCGGAACACCGCCAGCGCCATCAACAGCGCGGCGATGAAGGCGTACACCGCCGCCTTCCACGCCGCCGTCCGCCGCACCGCCAGAAAATAGAACAGCGTGCACACCGGGATGGCCGCCGCGGTCACCGAAAGAACCGTCCCGAGAGGTTCCGGCACGCCCAGGTATTTCCCAACCGGGTTTATGCTCTGATACCAGACTTCATGCATGCGATGAATGCTCCGTCCTCAAAATCACCAGGCTGGCACAAAAGTGGGGCAGGATTTCATCCTGCCGCCGCAAAAGTGGGGCAGGATTCATCCTGCCGCCGGCTTTCGAGCCGGCGTTCTTCTCTCTCTCGAAATCACTGGGCCGGCGCAAACACCAGGGAGACCGGCTGCGATATTTCCAGCGTGTCCCCGGTGGGCGTCAGGGCGCCCGTTTTCGCGTCGATCTTGAAAATGACTATGTTATTCGAATCCTGGTTCTCCACCACGAGAAAGTTTCCGCTCGGGTCGATGACGAAATGGCGCGGCGTTCTTCCCTGCACCGGAACGTTTCCAGCGGGGGTGAGACCGCCCTGGGCGTCGATGGCGAAGATCGCGAGGCTGTTGTGGACGCGGTTGGAAGCGTACAAGAACTTTCCGTTGGGGTGCACCGCGATCTCGGCGCCGCTCTTCTGGCCCGTGAAATCGGCCGGCGTGGCCGGATACGTCTTCATCTCGGTCAGGGCGCCCTTCTTCGAGTCGTAGCTGAACCCGATCACCGAAGCCGTCATTTCGGTCATCACATAAACGAACTTGCCATCGGGGCTGAACGCCATGTGCCGCGGGCCGGAGCCGGGAGCGATCTGGGTGAAGGGAGGATCGTTGGCCGTAAGCTGGCCCTTGGCGTCCCAGCGGTACGCCATGATCTTGTCCATGCCGAGGTCCGGCACAAACAGGATCTTGCCGTCCGGCGAGAGCACCGTCTCATGGGCGTGCGGCCCGCTCTGCCTCTGCCTGTTGGCGCTCGATCCGGAGTGCTGCACGAAGGATGCAGCCTCGCCCAACGAGCCGTCCTCTTTCACCGGAATGGCCGCCACGCTGCCGCTGTTGTAATTGGCGGCGAACAGCCATTTGCCGCTGGGGTCCACCACCAGGTGGCATGGGCCGCTGCCCTTCGAAGAAGTCTGGTTGAGCGCCTTGAGCATGCCCGTCGATGCGTCGATGGCGAAGGCGCTCACCGTCCCCTGGCCGGTCTCGTTCACCGCGTACAAAAACTTGTGGTTCGGGTGCACCACCACGAAGGAAGGATCGGGCGTTTCCACGGCCAGCCCGATGGAGGTGAACTTGCCCGTCTTCGCGTCGTATTTGTAGGCGTAGATCCCTTTGCTTGTACTGGGACGATGTGTGTAGGGGCCCACGTAGGCCAGATACTGGCCGGTCGCCGCGGGCGGCGCCGCGTCCAGTGCGGCCATGGCCGCTACTGCCGCTGTCGTAATCAAAATGGCTCGCGTTGCGCTCATATGGCTCATAATGTCAGTTCTCCGCCGGGAAAGTGTAGAACTCGTAGTCGATCCGCCAGGCGGTTTCCTTTCCGGGTTCCACCCGTAAATTGATATAGGCCTCGGGGCACACGGTGGTGCGCGGCGCCCAGAAGTTGATCCGCGCGATGGGGCGGTCCGAGGTCTGCCGCACGCCGGCCCCCGCCTTCCGGTTCTCCACCCGCATATCGTAGTCCGCCGGCCCGGCCCCGAAACCCGTCAGATCGGACTGCGCGGTATTCCGGGCCTGAAATTCCTGAAGAAAGTGCAGCTCCTTGCCGCTGGTCTCGGCCAGTGGCGTCAGGCTGCGCGCCGCTTTCACTTCGAAGGGGAACTTTACCACGAAGTCGGGGCCCGTGGGACGCCCGTCGATCATGTAGAAGTTGTGGTCGTAGACGCCCGTCTCGATGACTTTCGTCCCGGTGTTGCGGAGCGAGTGCTCCAGGCTCATTACCGCCTTGTCCTTCGCCAGGCGCACGGTCTTGCGGTATACATAGGCGTAACCGGCGGCGTCTTTCAGTTCCTGGGTGAACTCGACGAAATCCGGGCCGGTGCGCACGCTCCACTTGCCGGAGTCCACGATGTCGTAGGTGGTGTAAGCGCTGTACGGGCGCGCGCCTTCCGGCTTCTTGAGTGTCCCCACGCCCACCTTGACGAAGGTTCCGCCAGGCTGCGCGTCATCCCAACCCTGGGGGACGGCGAACTCCTCCACCGGGCCCTGGATGGAATCGTTGACCTTCGGGTCGTAGCGCGGGAACCACTGGCCAAAGAAGGTGTGTCCCTTATATTCGAGGCTGGGAATGACGCCCGACCAGTCGAACCGGGTGGACCGGTAATAGCCCTTCTCCGTATCCGGCAGGTAGAGCTTGGCCTTGATCTGCCCGTTGGCGATCTCCGCCTGCGGGAACTCCTGTCCCGCCAGAGAGGACGCCGCCAGCGCGGCTGCAAAAACTGCGAATACGGCGGCTTTCATATTTGCCTCCCATGCTTGAAGCGGTTGGCAGGCGAAAGCGCCTGCCCCACAACGACCGCAAGCCTTGTGGGGCAGGCGCTTTCGCCTGCCAACCCGGTGACGCTTAAGCGCCTTTTGCTTCCCCATGCCTTGTGGGGCAGGCGCTTTCGCCTGCCAACCCGGTAACTCTTAGGCACCCTTGCTTCCCCATGCCTTGTGGGGCAGGCGCTTTCGCCTGCCAACCCGGTAACTCTTAGGCGCCCTTGCTTCCCCATGCCTTGTGGGGCAGGCGCTTTCGCCTGCCAACCCGGTGACGCTTAAGCACCTTTGCTTCCCCATGCCTTGTGGGGCAGGCGCTTTCGCCTGCCAACCCGGTAACTCTTAGGCGCCCTTTCCCCACTTGCACCGGCTGAGCAGCGCCGTCATATAGGCCACTCCGTATGCCGTCGGCGCGTTGCCGCCGTTCACCAGCGCGGGGGTGTGGTCCAGGATGATGATGCCCTTGAACTTCACGTCCACCAGCGCCTGCATGATCTTGGACATGTCGTAGTAGCCGTTGTCCATCAGGGTTTCGGTGAAATGCGGCAGCGGCGCGCTCACATTGCGGAAGTGAATCTTCCAGATCTTGTCCTGTTTGCCGAAGTAGTGGATGGTCTCCACCGGGTCCTTGCCCATCAGCGGGCCGCCCTCGAGCCAGCACCCGCAGCACAGGCACATGCCTACATTGGGGCTCTTGGCGATTTCGAAGGCCCGTTTGTAGCCCTCGAAGTTTCCGAAGATGCAGCGCGGCACGCCGGCCAGTACGGGCTCCGGCGGATCGTCCGGATGGATGCCGATCTTGACACCCTGCTCCTCCGCCACCGGCGCCACCTGGTGGATGAAGTAGGTGTAGTTCTCCCAGATCTCTTCCTTGGTGAACACGCGGCCGTGGGAGAGCGGCTCCTTCCAGGTCTTTCCGTCCCACACGCCCACCTTGTTGGGGCTGGCGCGATCGTATTCCCGGCCCCGGGAACCGCGCACTTCGCCCGTGCCGCTGCTCCAGATGCCGTTGCCCATGTGGGCATAGGTGGTGTAGTGAATGCCGGCCTTGCCCAGGTTGCGGAGATAGTTTTTGTACTCCTCGATTTTCTGATCGCGCCCCGGCAGGTTCAGGGTGACCTCGGGCATGTTGTGGACGCTGGTATTGCCGATGTTCCACACCGTGATGCCGGCGTCGGCATAGCGCTTCTTGATTTCGATGAAGCCCTCGGCGGTCCGCATGTTGGCCGGGGATCCCACGCTGACATAGCCCACGCCGAGTTGTTTCAGGAACAGAAGGTCGTTGGCGGTCGGGTTGGGGCCCGACTGCACGCAGATCTTGAGGCCCGGCGCAAACTGGGGCGCGACAGCCCCGGCGTTGCCCTCGGACCCCAAAAAGGCGGAGCCGAGCGCGCCGCCCAAGGCCATTTTTCCAAACTCCCTGCGATCCGGATGCGCCATATCTACACCCTCCCTAAGGGCGGATCGACGCAGGTTCACGCAGGCGCAAACGAACCGGCGGTTATCGGCGCTGACCCACGGTTCAGAGTATCACCAAGATCTATCGAGCCGCGACCGTCAGAAGGCGAGAAATAATCGGGTGGGCCTCCGGATTGACAGACGAAAGCGTCTGTCCCACAATGCTCTCGAGGAACTTCCGTCCTTGTGGGGCAGGCGCTTTCGCCTGCCAACCGATTGTTGCACGCCTTCTCAGGGAGCGGTTACCGGTTGCCGGCCACAGAGCGACGCTACCCCCCGCCTCTGCCGGCCCCTCGGCCAAATCCCCCTCCGCCGCCCGGAAATTGCCGCTGCGGCATCGGGGGTTTCGCGGCGCGAAGCTTCGCAAAATCGAACATGACGCTCGCAATCGGAGCGCCCACCACTTCGATTCTCTTCAAATCGCGGGTCCCGATTCCCACGCCCTCGGCCAGCTTCAACGTGCTATCGCAGTTCTCGAAAGGCGGCGACCCCCGGTCGCCCATAGGGTCGAAGTTCATCACCGCCAGCATGACGGCGTCGGTGCAGACCGGATTTAGGCCGGCCACGATCACCCCCGGGCTGGCCGCGGCCGTACCCCTGACCCATGGTCCCTCGCCGCCGGTCATAGTCTTGATGCCTTCCACGATTGCCAGGTGGATGGGCCTGGCGGATACGATGTCCGTCACAACGCGCGGCACCCGGTACGTGCCCACCCGCGGCGTGCTCAGGTCCTTCTCCTGCGGCGCGCTTTTGGAGGGCTGCCGCTGGCCGTAGTGGAACTGGCCTTCCCGGCCGGCGCGCGGCGTGGGGGCCGGCTCATCCACCCCGGCCACAGTGCCATAGATGGTGACGGGCGCGCTCCCAAAGTGGTTCTTCATGGATCCGGTGTACCCCGCCGTGGCGTGTTCCTTCATCTTGGCGATGCTGACGAACACGTCGCATTCCTCGAAGGAGTGGTTCAGATCGAATCCCGGATAGATGTACCCGCCGGTGGGAACCATGAAGCGCGAATACTTCTTCCCCTTGCCGAGCCCGTTGGTGTTTTCGAGCTCGACGTTGGGGCCGGCGCCCAGAATGTCCTTCGGCTCCATACTTCCCTGTAAGAGGAATTCCTCCAGCGGTTCGGCGGTGTTATAGCCGCACTCGAGGACGCGAACACGCGTGGCCCCCGCTTTGGCCATCAGGCTCACCGCGGCGCCGACCACGGCCGGGTGGGTGTAATGTGTTTCGTCCACCGGCAGGTTCCCGAGCCGCTGCCAGGGCCCGCCGGTAAAGTTGATCTTGATGGCCACGGTTTTGCCCTTGACCAGTTTGCCGATCCCCCCAAGCTGGTCGAACATCTTGGCCATGACAGGCACGAGTTCCTTGGGATCGTAGGTCAGGCACTTGGCCACCGATACCGGGCTCGCCGGCGCGGGGGCGGCCATCGCCCGCGTGAACGGCGCTCCCACCAGGCAGGCGCCTCCTACTATGGAAGCCGATTTCAGCCAGTCCCTGCGCGTACAATTCGAATGCATGTATTAAGCCTCCAACTCCGCGCCGGCGCATTGCGCCACCGCCGCAAAATGCAGCTCAGCCTCTACCGGCCCCTCGGCCAAATCCCCTTCCTCCACCCGGAAACTGCCGCACCGGCGCCGGGGGTTTCGCCGCGCGAAGCTTGGCAAAATCGAACATAACGCTCGCAATCGGAGCGCCCACCACTTCGATTCTCTTCAAGTCGCGGGTCCCGATTCCGGTGTCTTCGGCCAGCTTCAAAGTGCTGTCGCACTGCTCGAAGGGCGGCGACCCGCGGTCTCCCATGGGGTCGAAGTTCATGGTCGCCATCCCGACGGCGTCGGTGCACACGGGGTTCAGGCCGGCCACAAGGATGCCCGGGCTGGCTGCGGCCGAGCCCCACACCCATGGCCCTTCGCCGCCGGTCATGGTCTTGATGCCTTCCACGATAGCCAGATGAATGGGCCTCGCGCCCACCATGTCCGCCACCACCCGCGGCACCCGGTAGGTGTCCGGATGCTGCTCACCGAAGATCTTGTCCTGAGGCGCGCTCTTGGAGGGCTGCCGCCGGCCGTAGTGGAACGGGTTCCGGCCGCCGCGCGGCGTGGGCGCGGGCTCGTCCACGCCCGCCCAATCGCCATAGATGGTGACCGGCGCGTTTCCGAAGCAGTTCTTCATGGCCCCGGTATACCCTGCCGTGGCGTGTTCCTTCAGCTTGCCGATGCTGACGAAAACATCGCACTCCTCAAAGGAGTGGTTCAAGTCGAAGCCCGGATAGATGTACCCGCCGGTGGGAACCATGAAGCGCGAATATTTCTTGCCCTTGCCGAGCCCGTTGGTGTTTTCCATCTCGACGTTGGGGCCGGCGCTCAGAATGTCCTTGGGCTCCATGCTCCCCTGGATCATGAATTCCTCCAGCGGTTCCGCGGTGCTCTGACAGCATTCGAGGACCCGGATACGCCCGGCGCCCGCTTTCGCCATCAGGCTAATCGCGGCTGCAACCACGGCCGGATGGGTGAAGTGCGTTTCGTCCACCGGGAGGTTTCCGAGCCGCTGCGTGGCTCCGCCGGTCAGGTTGATTTTGATGGCCACGGTTTTACCCTTGACCAGTTTGCCGATCCCCCCGAGCTGGTCGAACATCTTGGCCATGACCGGCGTCAGCTCCTTGGGATCGTAGGTCAGGCACTTGGCCACCGCAACCGGGCTCGCCGGCGCGGGGACGGCCGCCGCCCGCGTGAACGGCGCTCCCACCAGGCAGGCGCCACCCAGCACGGAAGCCGATTTCAGCCATTCCCTGCGCGTAAAATTCGAATGCATGTTATTGGGCCTCCAACTCCGCGGCGGCGTATTGCGCCACCGCTGGTAAATGCAATTCCACAGCGTCTTTTTGGGGAACCATCTCGATGCTGGAACTCTTCCCGTCCAGGGTCCACAACTTCCCGGAGCGGTAATTTCCGGCCACCCGCACACCCGCTTCCTCGGGGCCCTGGTCGGCATAGAATAGCATCTGCACCAGCGCCCGCTTGCGATCCGGCGCCATGGTGAAATAAGAGCCCACCGAACCGCCGTTCCAGAATCGCAGCAGGTCGTAACGGTGGCTGATGAGCAGGACGGATTCCTGCGCGATCACCCAGGGATCGTCGAAATCGGATTTCGCGAACGCGATCCGGCCTTTGCCGGAGGTGCGCCACACGTATCGCTCGTTGTCCTGGGTGCTGGCTCTCATGCCGGGGGCAATGCCCCACTTGGGGTGCGTGATCAGCAGCCCGCCGGCCTGCACGAACGCCATGATGGCGCTCTTGAGGGCCGGGCCGGGCCCCGTGGCGTCGCCGTAGATCACCGCCTTGAGGTTGACGAACGAGGCCGGCGTGAGCTTGTTCTTCAGGATGACGCGGTATTGCTGGTTGGTTCTGGCCACCAGGTTCAGCAATTCCCCGCCCATGTAATCGTTGTCGCCGGTGAAATCGGAAATGATGCCCACCACCGCTTCCGGCGTATAGGCGGACCAGGCTTTTCGGTCGTCGAAGAATTTGGCCGCCGCGGCAACCTTCTTCCAGGAAGCCACGGCCTCCGCCTTGCCCCGCGCCACGTCGGCCGCGAATCCGTCTTCCAGCGAGACGATCCACCGGCCGCCATAAGCGGCCGAATCGGCCAGCGCCAAAGTATAGGAATCCGGCGATACCTGGCCTTTGGGACTGGCATCCACCCACACCCGGGCGCCGGGATGGCGAACCGACTCCAGGCGGATTTTCCAGCCGTTGGAATCCACCCACGGGTTGCCGGTTGGGCCGGCGGCGGCCGAGTCGTCGGGGGGCGGGCCGCCAGGAGCGGGTGTGGGCGGCGGGGCCGCATCCGCCTCGGCTGCCACCCCCGGCCACTCTCCCTTGGCGATGAAAACACCGGCCGGGGGGGCCGCTGGATCCACGATGGTCAGGCCCTTCTGTTTCGCCTGCGCGGCCACGGACTCGGGTACGGCGCCTTTATCCGCCACCAGGCAGTTGATAGGAGTGTCGTTCAGCAAAGCCAGGGCGGAGGCGTCCTTCCAGTTGCCCGGCCACCGTAGAGGGGTCAGTTCAGCATTCATATTCAATAAGATGCGGTGGTACTATCACCCCGAAGCGATTCTGGCGTCCGACGCCGGCTGGAATAGCGGGCGGGGCGCATGGCTGTAGTTACCGCGTATCGTATCAGGTTTTCCGTGTACTTCTTTACTAAGACGCAATCCAGGGCGGCGATGTAACTCCGGTTTTTGAAGAGTTTGTATCGCTCGATTTTCCTTCCTCTCCCCGGCGGCGCTACAGTGGAAGTTGAGGAGGGTCAGTCTCTTGAAGAGGATCGCCATTTCCAGTCTGTGGTGCGTTTCGGTTCTGCTCGGGCAGGCCCCGGCGCCGCCGGCCAAACCGGCCGCCGCCCCCGCCAACGTCGATTTCGACGTCCGGAATATCGACCGGTCCGCCAACCCCTGCGTGGATTTCTACCAGTACGCCTGCGGGACTTGGAACCAGAACAACCCCATCCCGGCCGACCAGTCGCGATGGGGACGGTTCGAAGCGCTGGCTGAGCGGAACCGCGAAATCCTGCGCCAGATTCTGGAAGAGGCCGCCCAGCCCGACCCCAAGCGCGACGCCGTCACCCAGAAGATCGGCGACTACTACGCCGCCTGCATGGATGAGAAGGCCATTGACGCCAAGGGCCTGGCGCCGCTTCAACCCGAGATCGACCGCATCCGCGCCCTCAAGGACAAATCGGAGCTGGCCGCGGAGATTGCGCGCCTGCATCGCAACGGCGTGGAGGCGCTGTTCGAATTCAGCTCCGGCCAGGACTTCAAGGATTCCAGCCAGGTCATCGCACAGCTCGATCAGGGCGGCTTGAGCCTCCCGGACCGCGATTACTACCTGAAGGAAGACGCCGAATCGGCCGAGCTTCGCCAGAAGTACGTGGCCCACGTCGAGCGCATCTTCGAGCTGGCCGGCGAGAAGCCCGAGCAGGCCAAGGCCGACGCCGCCATGGTCATGAAGGTGGAGACGGACCTGGCCAAAGCCTCGCTCGACCTGGTCTCCCGCCGCGATCCCGAGAAGGTCTATCACAAGATGACCCGGCAGGAGGTGGAAGCGCTCGATAAGAACTTCCAGTGGAGCCGATACCTCTCCGCCAGCGGAGCGCCCGCGTTCCAAAGCGCCAACGTAGCCTGGCCGGACTTTTTCAAGGCCCTGGACGGCCAGATCGAGAGCCACAGCCTGGAAGACTGGAAGGCGTACCTGACCTGGCACACGTTGCACGCCGATACCGCGTTTCTGCCCGCCGCGTTCGTGCGGGAGACCTTCAGCTTCTACGGCCAGACGCTCACCGGACAGAAGGAAATGCGCCCGCGTTGGAAGCGGTGCGTGGATTACGCCGACAACCAGTTGGGAGAAGCGCTGGGAAGCAAGTTCGTGGAGCGCACTTTCGGCGCCGAGGGCAAGCGGCGCACTTTGCAGATGGTGGACGCCATCGAAAAGGCGCTCGGGCAGGATATCCAGACGGTAGGCTGGATGACGCCCGCGACCCGCGAGAAGGCCCTCGAGAAGCTCAAGGCCATCACCAACAAGATCGGCTATCCCGACAAGTGGCGCGATTATTCGAGCGTGGTGATCGCGCGCGACGACGCCATGGGCAACAGTTTCCGCGCCGACCAGTTCGAATTCCAGCGCCAGTTGAACAAGATCGGAAAGCCGCTCGACCGCGGCGAATGGGACATGACGCCGCCCACCGTCAACGCCTACTACGACCCGTCGATGAACAACATCAACTTCCCCGCCGGCATTCTGCAGCCGCCGTTCTTCGACGGCAAAATGGACGACGCCGTGAACTTCGGGGCGGTGGGGATGGTGATCGGCCATGAGCTGACCCACGGCTTCGACGACGAAGGCCGCGAGTTCGATGGCCAGGGCAACCTGAAAGACTGGTGGACCCCGGCCGACGCCAAGGAATTCGAGAGCCGCACGGCGTGCCTGGTGAAGGAGTACTCGGCGTTTTCCGTGGCCCCCGGGGCCAACGTAAAAGGCGATCTGACGCTGGGCGAAAATGCGGCCGATAACGGCGGCGCCCGCATCGCCCTGATGGCTCTGCTGAACACCATCGGCGACGGCTCCAAGCCGGTGGTGGATGGCTTCACCCCCGAGCAGCGCTTCTTCCTCTCCTTCGGGCAGATCTGGTGCGAGAACATGCGCCCGGAAGCCGCCAAGCTCCAGGTGCAAACCAACCCGCACTCGCCCGCCCAGTTTCGCGTCAACGGCGTGCTGGTGAACATGCCCGAGTTCCAAAAGGCGTTCTCCTGCAAGAGCGGCCAGCCCATGGTGAGCGCCAATGCCTGCCGGGTGTGGTAAGGCGCCCCGTTACGGGCATGGACAGCGCAAGCGGTCGGTTTCCGCAAGCCGAAAGGCCTGACCCCACACGCGCACTCCCCGAATAAGGTCAACGCTCTTCTGTCGCGCACCCCAACGCATCCCACATGCGTCTTTGTGCTTTAATTAGTGATACTCCCGGTTGATTGATTCTGGAGGAATCCATGTCGCCACGTACAATTTTCCTTGCAAGGCTTATCGGGCTTTTCTGCATTCTCTTTTCGCTGTCCATGTTCGCACACAAGCAAGCTACGGTCGGGGCGGTAACATCGCTCCTTCAAGACGCCCCGCTGACGTTCATCGTCGGTCTGATAGGGCTGATCGCTGGGCTCGCGATGGTTCTCGCCCACAATGTCTGGCGCGGTGGCGCGCTGCCGGTCATCGTCACCCTCTTAGGCTGGTCGACGCTGATCAAATGCATGCTTCTTTTGTTCCTGTCGCCGGAAGCGGAATCCAGACTCTTCCTCGAGGGTTTCCACTACGAGCGGCTCTTTTATTTCTACTGTGCCTTTGCAGCCCTTCTCGGCATCTATATGGTCTACGCGGCGAGCAGGTCGCAAACGCGTCAGGCAACGTAGGCCTGGGGGAATTTGGGGGAACGGGGATAGTAAGCAGCGGCGCCCCGCTTCTTGCGGGTCACAAAGACTCAAACTTTTTTTCGCGCTGATTCCACAAGCCTTAACCTAATTCGCTATTACGCAGCCGCTTGCCCCGATGCTATCGTGAAATCGGGTAGTAGCCGTGCGCAAGTGCGGCCGCAACCTTCATCTTGGCCAAGATGCGTTGCATTACGTTGGTATCGAACTCCCGGAGCCATGAAGCCTTACGGACGTCACTGACAGATGACCCCGACGGGAGACTTTGGAGCTAGCTTCATAACACCCCACGCGAGTGTGATCCTCCCCGGTCTCTAGGACCGGACGGGACCGGTTTCCCGTTCGGTTCTTCAGGGCCGGGATAGTCGGGTATCGAAGAGCATGGCAGTAGAGTAGGAGCGGCGGGTACGCTCGTCGGCCTATGCACGAATCGGAGGGCGCCGGGTTGCCAGCCAGCGATCCTAATGCCACCGAAGTGCCGCTCAATCCAGTGGCGGCCGGAAACGCACGGTGATAAGTCCGCGAAGCCCCGGCCGCCAGCAACGCTGAGCCCAAATTCTCTCTCTTTTGCCACTTCCCCACCATTTGCTTCCTCTCAGCCCTTCTTCAGCGCCGCCAAAACCCGCTCCGGGGTCATCGGCAATTGCAGCACGCGCGCGCCCACGGCATCGTAAATCGCGTTGGCCAGCACGGCGCCAATGTTGATGATGGGCGGCTCGCCGCAGCTCTGCGACGCCATGTCCGGGTTGTCGATCAGCACAGTCTCGATCTTCGGCAGCCAGGAAAACCGCGGCAGCGCGTAGCTGTCGAAGTTCTTGTGAAGCACCGCGCCGTCCTTGAAGCGCACCTCTTCGGAGAGCGCGTACCCCAGCCCCATGGTGATGCTGCCTTCCATCTGCTGGCGCGTGCCCTCCGGGTTCACCGTCACGCCCTGGTCCTGCGCCAGCAGCACGCGCTTCACCTGCACGCTCCCGCTGGTCTTGTTGACTGCCACTTCGGCGCACATGGCGGTGTAGGTTCCGGAGTAAGACCCGCAGGAAACGCCCACGCCGCGGCCGCTGGGCGCTTTGCCGGGCTTCCAGCCGAACTTGTCGGCCGCCGTTTGCAGCACGCCGATCATGCGCTTGTCGCTCAGGTGCTTCAGGCGGAACTCCACCGGGTCCACGCCCGCCTTGGCGGCCAGCGCGTCGATATGCGATTCGCGGGCGAAGGTATTGCTGTTCACCGATGGCGCGCGCCACGGCCCCACGTCGAACGGATGCATGCCGGGAGGGTTGCCGCCCATCCAGCCGCCGGCCGACGTGGTGCGATGGTGCGGAATGTCGTAGAAGTGCGCGGCGCCGCGATCGCCCGCGCCGGTCACCTGGAAGCTCCAGAAAGCGATCCGCCCCTCGGCGGTCAACCCCGCGCGGATCTTCATCACCGCCGCTGGACGGAACGGATCGTAAAAGAACTCCTCCGCGCGGTCCCAGACCACTTGCACGGGCTTGCCCGTGATTTTCGCCAGGCGCGCCGCCTCGACCGCCTGCGGAGCCGCCGTTTTGCCCCCAAAACCGCCGCCCACGTAGGGCGTAATCACGCGCACGTTTTCCTGCGGGAAGCCCAGGGCCGCCGCCACCGCCGGCTTCACCTGAAACGGCGCTTGCGTGCTGGCCCACACCGTGACTTTGCCGTTTTCGATGTTGACCGTGGCCGAGTGCGTCTCCATGGCCGCGTGCGCCACGTAACTGTTGAGGTAGGTGGCTTCCACCACGCTGGCGGCGGTCTTTTCGCCCTCCGCCAGGTTGCCCCCCTGACCCACCACCTGCGGCGGCGGACCGCTCTGCAACAGGTGCTCGAAGATGGTCTTATCGTCCGGACCGGCGGGGGCCGCGTTGAATTGCGCCTTGATCAGGCCGAGCGCCTGATCGGCCACGTCGCGCCGTTCATGCAGCACGGCCACCATCTCGCGGTCCTTCACCACCCGTACGCCCGGAAGCTTCTCCGCGGCGCTCGAATCCACGTCCTTCAAAGTGGCGCCGTGGGCGGGCGGCCGCACTACTCGCGCGTGGAGCAACCCGGGCAGCAGGATGTCGGCCGAGTATTTCCCTTTCCCGCTCACCTTGTCGCGCCCATCCTTGCGCAGCGGGGATTGCCCGATGATCGAAAACGCTCCCGCGTTCTTCTGCGGGAAGTTCGGCAGATGGCGTTCGATGCGCTTGCCTTCCACAAGCTGCGCGTAGGTCACTCGTTTGGCGGGCGTCGCCGGGTCCGTCACCACGCCGTCCTTGGTGCGCAGCCGGTCGGCCGGAACCCCCAGGCGTTCGGCGGCCATTTGCACCAGCACCGCCCGGGCTTCCGCGGCCGCCCGGCGCAGGACCGGGCCGGACTGCCAGATGTTCATCGAGCCGAAGGTCCCCATGTCGTACGGGCACACGTCGGTATCGCCCAAGATCATATCGACGCGGTCGAAAGCTACGTCGAGCTCTTCGGCCACCAGTTGGGCCAGGGAGGTCATGGCGCCCTGCCCCAGCTCCGCCTTGCCGGACATGCCGGTCACGCGGCCGTCCGGGCCGATCCGCAGGTAGGCGTTGAAATCCGTGGTGGCGCCGCGGCCGCCCCCGCGGCCGGGCATGGGCAGGCGCGCCGGTTCCTGCGCGTCAAGCGAGAAGAACACGGTCAGTCCCGCGCCCGCCGCCGAAAGAAACTCGCGCCGGCTGGGGACTATCCCCGCGGCCTCGGTTGGCCTGGCTTGGTCCGGTCGCATTATGCGCCTCCCGTTCTGGCGCTGGCGGCTTCCTGAATGGCGTCCACGATGCGCGTCTGGGAGCCGCACCGGCACAGATTGTCCTCCATGTGTTTGAGAATTTGCGCGCGCGTGGGCCGCGCCGTGCGCAGCAGCAGCGCGTGCGCGTTCATAATCATGCCCGGCGTGCAGTAACCGCACTGGAAAGCGCTGTGTTTGAGGAAGGCGTCCTGGAGCGGGCTCAGCTTCCCGCCCTGGCTCAGGCCTTCAATCGTGGTAACCGATTTTCCGGCCACTTCCTTGACCGGCGTCACGCAGGACCGCACCGCCCGCCGGTCCACAATCACGGTGCAGGCGCCGCACAGCGCCTCGCCGCAGCCGAACTTCGTGCCCGTGAGCCCCAAATCCTCGCGCAGCACCCACAACAGCATGCGCTCGTCGTCCACCGTGGCGTGAGCGGGTTTGCCGTTGAGCGTAAAGGAAACAGTTCGCTCCATCGAAACCTCCCGAATGGAATCTGATTACCGTTATAGCTCGTTTCGGTGGGGTAGACCCCCCGGTCCGCGATCACCAAGACGAAGTTCACCGCGGAGACACGGAGACGCGGAGGAAACGCGGAAAACTTCAAGATTCGCGATCATAGAGACAAAGTTCACCGCGGAGAATCATTGAGTTGCACGCTCTTGGATGTGATCCTGAAATCTTGAAGTTCTCCGCGCTTCCTCCGCATCTCCTCGTCTCCGCGGTGAAGGCGCCCGAGCATGTCCCTATTCTTCCTGCTCCGGCTTCTTGTGCTTCGGCTTGGCCCGGCGGACTTTCGGCTGGATGGGTTTGGAGGCGGGAATGCGGCCCACTCTTTCCCTGGCGATGGCCTTCACCTCGGTCGCCAGGTCAAACGGTTTCTTCTTTCGGGCCAAGCATCCTCCGCACCACGTCGGCCAGCATTTCGGGGGTGAAAGGTTTCGGCAGGAACGCGACGCGCCCCAGCCCGGCGGCTTGTATCTCACTCATGTCCACCGGATACCCGCTGGCGGCGATCACGCGCAAATCCGGCGCGGCGCGCAGGGCCCGCAACGCCAGTTCGTTGAGGCTCAAGCCCGGCATGGTGGCGTCGAGAACCGCCGCCACGAAACCTCCCGGGTCGGCTTCAATGCGCGCCCAGGCGCTCTCCGTGCCACTGGCGGTCTCCACCTCATACCCCAGGCGGCGCAGATAGACGCTCATCATCTTCAGCAGGGCCGGTTCATCGTCCACGATGAGGATTCGTCCTGGTCCTGGTCCCATGGCCGCTGGTTGTATGATCGCCGTATGAGATTCTACACCGAGTATCTGACCTTTAAGACTGCCAAGCATCGGGAGTACATCAATATAACGCCGCAGGTGGAAGCAATGTTACACAAGAGCGGCATCCAGGACGGTATGGTACTGGTTTCCGCCATGCACATCACCGCCGGAATCTGGGTCAACGACGCCGAAGACGGCCTCATCGCCGATATCGACGAGTGGCTCGAAAAGCTGGCCCCCTTCCGCCAGGATTACCGCCATCATCGAACCGGGGAAACCAACGGCGATTCACACCTGAAAAGCCTGTTGGTGCACCACGAAGTCATCATCCCGGTCACCAAGGGCCGCCTGGATTTCGGTCCCTGGCAGCAGGTTTATTACGCCGAATTCGATGGCCGGCGCCCCAAGCGCGTCATTATTAAGGCCATGGGCGAGTAGTATTGAAAGGAAATTGCCCACCGTGGCATTCCCAGGGTGACTTGGCGGAAACCCGCGTTGCTTTCCGCCGTCAAAGGAAACTATGAAGTGCATTTTAGTACTATTTCTGCCGGCCGTAATGGCCTTCAGCGCGGATTTGCCTGTCAAACAGGTGGTCCTTTACAAACACGGCGTGGGATTCTTCGAGCGCTCCGGGAGACTGGCCGCCGGCGAATCCGCGCGTCTCGATTTCGATGCGGCGGAGATGAACGACGTGCTCAAATCGCTCACCATCTCCGAGCAGGGCGGCGGCCGGATTTCGGGTCTGCGCTACGATTCCCTCGACCCGCTCAGCCGCAAACTTTCCGAATTCCCCTTCCAGATCGGCGTGGCGCAGCCGCTCAGCGGCATGTTGGACCAGCTCAAGGGAGCGCGCCTGGAGATGAAATTCGGCGCCGAAACCGTGGCCGGGGCCATCGTCACCGGCCGCATGTTGCCGGGAACCGACAAGCAGGCCGAACGCGAGCAGTTGACCCTGCTGCTCGATGACGGCGAAATGCACACCTTCGACCTGGGCGCGGCCACCGGCCTGCACTTCTCCGACCCCAAGCTCCAGCAGCAGTTCAAGGAATACCTGGCGGCGCTTTCCGCCGCGCGCTCCAAGGAAAAGCGCAGCGTCTATATCGATTCCACCGACGCCCGTGCGCACGACGTCACGGCCAGCTACATGATTCCGGCGGCGGTGTGGAAATCGAGCTACCGTCTGATCTTCCCGGCCAGCGGCGCGCCCACCCTCGAAGGCTGGGCCATAGTCGACAACACCACCGGCGAGGATTGGACCAACGTGGCGCTCGCGCTGGTTTCCGGCCGGCCCATTTCGTTCGTCAGCCAGCTTTACGCGCCACGCTATGTCGAACGGCCCGCAGCCGAGCTGGCCGACGACCGGGCGGCCCGGCCGGTGGTGCATGAGGGAAGCTTCGGCAACTTTAACGTGAACGACGGACAACCTTGGCAGGTTCTAGGCGGGGGTGGCGGGGGTGGTCGCGGCGGCGGAGGTGGTTCGGGGAACTTTGTCGTTAGCGGCTCCCTCTCCTCCGGCCTAGCGGCACCCGCGGCCCCGGTGCCCGAGCGGTTGCGGGTCGGCGGCAATGTGACCCAGTACGCCGACGCGGCCATGCTCCCCAGCACCATCGTCTCCAGCGCCTCGGCCGGCGAGCTGGGCGAGCTCTTCGAATACCGCATCGCCCAGCCGGTCACCATCCGCAAGAGCGAATCCGCCATGCTGCCGTTCCTCCAGCAGCCCATCGAAGGCCGTAAGCTGCTGATCTACTCCGACCATTCCTCGCAGCATCCCACCAACGCCGCCGAGCTGGCCAACAACAGCGGTAAGACGCTCGATGGCGGCCCCATCACGGTCTACGACGGCGGTGCCTACGGCGGCGAAGCCCTCATGGAAACCCTCAAGGCCGGCGACAAACGGCTCATCAGCTACGCAGTGGACCTGGGAACGCGCATCACCGAGGCGTTCGGAAGCAAGGCCGCCCTAGTGCGCGAGTTCCACGCCAACCGCGGCGTCCTCACCACCAAAATGGCCGCCGAGGAAACCCGCACCTACACCATTCGCAACGTCGATCAGAAGGCCAAGACCCTGATCCTCGAGCACCCGATCCGGCCCCAGTACACTCTGCTCAATCAGAAACCGGCCGAAAAGACCGCTTCGGCCTACCGTTTCGAAATTCCGCTCGCGGCCGGCGCCTCGCAGGAGTTCGCGGTCTCCGAAGAGCGGGTTTACGACCAAACCTACGCGGTGAGCAGCCTGACGCCCGACGTCCTGCTGGAATACGTGCGCAACCGCAGCCTCGGCGACGCCGGACGCCGCGAGCTGCAGCGCATCGCCGACCAGAAATCGCAGATCGCCGAGGCCGACCGATCCCTATCCGATATCACCGGCCAGATCGGCAAACTGACCTCCGACGAAGACCGCATCCGCCGCAATATCGAAAGCCTGAACAACGTCAGCGGCCAGCAGCAGCAGGTTCAGAACTACGCCCGCCAGCTCGACGCCCACGAGCAGCAGCTAGCCGCTCTGCGCGACCGCCAGGCGGAGACCGAACAGAAGAAAACCGCCTTGCAAGCCGAGCTGTCCAAGCTAATCGAAGCGCTGACCTTCTGATTGTGGGGTCAAGCCTTTTGGCTTGCCGCCGGCCTTTTGGCCGGCGTTCTCCGGGCCTGAGAACGCCGGCTGGAAAACCGGCGGCAGGATGAAATCCCGACCCCACGGCCCCGGCGCGCTACCATATATCCAATGATGAGGAGGCTCGTTCCCTTCGGGCTTTTTGTCCTTTTCTCCATGGCCCAACCCACCCAAGACGTCGCCCAGCGCTTGGCCCGGTGGAAGCGCGTGGATATGCCGTTCCGCGGCGCCGCGCTTTCCTCTCGCGAGATTCGCATGGTGGGCAAGTTGGTGGAGGCCTGCCGTCTGCTGAATGGCGTCTTCTGGCGGCAGAGCGACCTGGCCGGGCTCCATCTGTACCAGACCACGCGCGATCCGGCTTTGAAACAGCTCTTGGGCATCATGGGCGGCCGCTGGGATTTGCTCGATGAGAACCGGCCGTTCGTGGGCGGCGAAGCCATGCCGCCGGGCCACGAGTTGTATCCGCGCGACCTGATGCGCGAGCAGATCGAGCAGTACGTGGCGCGGCATGCCGAAGACCGCGCGGCGATCTACAGCCCATACACCGTGGTCAAGCGGCAAGGCGACCGCCTGATCGGCGTTCCCTACCACCAGGAGTACAAGGCGTTGCTGGAGCCCATGGCCGCGGCCCTGCGCGAAGCCGCCGCGCTGAGCGACGACGCGGCCTTCGCCAACTTCCTGCGCCTGCGCGCCGCCGCCCTGCTCACCGACGACTATTTCGCGAGCGATCTCGCCTGGCTGGACCTGCGGAATCCCAAGTTCGACGTTATCTTCGCGCCCTACGAGACTTACCTGGACGATCTTCTGGCGGTGAAGACCTCTTACGGAGCGGCGGTTCTGGTACGCAACGAAGCGGAGAGCCGGAAGCTGGAGGTGTATGAGAAGTACGTGCCGGATATCCAGGACGCCTTGCCGCTCGACGCCGCCGACCGCCCCTCCAAGCGCGGCCACGCCACCCCCATGGAGGTGATGGACGCCCCCTACCGCGCCGGCGACCTGCGCTACGGCTACCAGGCGGTGGCCGACAACCTGCCCAACGATCCGCGCATCCACCAGCGTAAGGGCAGCAAGAAAATCTTCTTCAAGAACTTCATGGACGCGCGCGTGGATTATGTCATTTTGCCCGTGGCGCAGCGGCTCATGTTGCCCGAGCAGGCGGCCAAAGCCACCGCCGGCAGCTACATGGCCGGCACGCTGCTGCACGAAATCGCGCATGAGCTGGGCCCGGAGTTCGCGCGCGTCAACGGCAAGCAGGTGGATATCAACGAAGCCATCGGCCCGGTGTATTCGGGGTTGGAAGAGGCCAAGGCCGATGCGGTGGGGTTCTTCGGCCTGAAGTGGCTGGTGGATCGCGGCGCGCTGCCGGCTGATCGCCTGGAGGAATACTATGCTTCCTACGTCGCGGGCCTGTTCCGCACGCTGCGTTTCGGCGCGGGGGAAGCGCACGGGCGCGCGGAGACCATGGAGTTCGACTTTCTGCTCGAAAGCGGCGCGGTGACGAGGTCGGGCGATCGCTACGCCGTCGATTACGCCCGCATGCCCGCCGCGGTGACGCGCCTGGCCACCGAATTACTGACCATCGAAGCCACCGGCGACCGCGCGCGCGCCGAATCGTGGTTCGCAAAGTACGACAAGATCCCGCCCGAGCTCGCCGCCGCGCTGGCCAATACCAGCGACATCCCAGTGGATATCGAGCCGGTGTTTTCGTTCCAGGATGAAGTGCGCTAACCGCTGACCACCGTCACCCTCGCGAAGCCTTCTTCCAGCGTGGGCGGCTTGAGCTTGGCGGCCATTCTGGCCAGCGCATCATCCGGAACTACGCGCTGGCGGCGCGCGTTGCGCGCGCGGCAGACTTCCAGCGGAACGTCGAAGAACACGGCTTCCACTTCGCACTCGTGGGCTTTTCCAAGTCGGATGTAAGGCGCCCGCTCGGCCGGCGTGAGGTTGGTGGCGTCGATGTAGGTGACCGGGCGGCCGATGGCCAGCCGCTTCACCAGAAGGTAACGCAGCGTCTGAAAGACGCGCGCGTGGATGGTCTGATCGCCTTCGTCGTCGGCCAGCAGCTTGCGTATGGCGTCGGAGGAAAGGCTGCTCGCGCCCATCCGCTCCAGCCAGGTGGACTTGCCGGAGCCGGGCAGGCCTATCAGAACCACGATGCGCATTCAGGAAACATGATAGCTTGCGGGGCCGCTCGGGAAAGCCAATCTCCGGACTGGCGATCATGGCCTGCACGGTCTTCCGCCGGTCAACCCGAGCGAAGCTCGGGCGCGCCGGCTGTTCCACTCATGTCGCGCAATCCGCTTGCATCGCGGCCGACCGGGTGATAGAAGCAAAGACGATGGCTACGCACATTCCGGTTCCTTCCGACCCTTTGCCTCCCGCCGCCGGAGAGGCGGTGCTGGTGGCGAGCGGCGATTCCAGAGAAAGCGCCAACGAGGTATGCTGGCCCGCCCAGGCCGAAGTGGAGCGCAAGCTGGCCGCGGCCTTCGCGGCCGAGGGCGTTACGCTGCGGCGCGCGCACCCCTACGATCCCCAAACCCGGCACGGCTTCATCTCGAGCCAGCGGATGGGGATGGATGTTTTCCTGAATATCCATCCCGATGCGCCCCTGGTGGTAGCCGAGGCCGTCTGGCAGTATAGCCACCACGTCCTCGCCGGTTTGCGCAGCCACCGCGGGCCCATCCTGACCGTGGCCAACTGGTCGGGCCAGTGGCCCGGGCTGGTTGGAATGTTGAACCTGAACGGGTGCCTATACAAGGCCGGCGTGCCCTTCTCCAGCATCTGGAGCCTCGATTTCACGGACGATTTCCTGCGCCGCGGGCTGCGCCAATGGCTGGCCGAACGGCGTGTGAGCCATGACCTCAGCCATGTCCGCCCGCTCGACCCCGCCGCCCTTCCCCCGGACGCGGCCGCCCTCGGACGCGACCTAGCCCGCCGGCTCCTGCGCCACAAAGCCATCATGGGCATTTTCGACGAAGGCTGCATGGGAATGTACAACGCCATCGTCGAGGACGAGCTGCTGAACGCCGCCGGCATCTACAAGGAACGGCTCAGCCAGTCCGCGCTAGTGGCCGCCATGCGCGAGGTTCCCCTAGCCGAGGCGCGCGAGGTGAAAGCCTGGCTCGACCGGCGCGGGGTGCACTTCGCCACCGGGCCCAACCCGGAAACCGACCTCACCGAGGCCCAGATCTTAGAACAGGGCAAAATGTACATCGCCGCCCTGCGCATGGCGCACAGTTTCGGTTGCGACCTCATCGGAATCCAGTATCAGCAAGGCCTGAAAGACATGACGCCCGCCTCGGACCTGGCCGAAGGGCTGCTCAATAACGCCGACCGGCCGCCGGTGGCCGGCGCCGATGGGCAGCCGCTGTTCGCCGGCCAGCCCTTGCCGCATTTCAACGAAGTGGACGAATGCGCCGGCGTGGATGCCCTGGTCACCAACCGCGTGTGGACCGCGCTGGGTCTTGACCCCTCCACCACCCTGCACGACGTCCGCTGGGGCGAACACTACCGGGGCGATGGCATCGACGATTTCGTGTGGGTGTTTCAAATCTCCGGCGCCGCGCCGGCCTCGCATTACATCGGCGGCTACGCCGGGGCTATCAGCGAGCGCCAGCCGCCCATGTATTTCCGGATGGGCGGCGGCACGCTGAAGGGCGTGTGCAAGCCGGGCGAGATCGTCTGGAGCCGCGTGTTCGTCGAAAAGGGAGCGCTCCATTGCGACCTGGGACGCGCCACCGTGGTCGCCCTGCCCCAGGAAGAAACCGCGCGCCGCTGGCGCGAGACCACTTCCCAGTGGCCCATCATGCACGCCGTCCTCGACGGCGTCTCGCGCGACCAGTTCATGGCCCGCCACCACGCCAACCACGTGAATGTGGCCTATGCTCCAACAGCCGAAGCGGCCGGCCGCGCGCTGGCGGCCAAAGCCGCCATGCTGGCCGAACTCGGCATCCAGGTGAACCTGTGCGGGCGGGTGGATATGGGCCCGGACGCCTGACCGGCCTGCGTACTACCATCGGATTGTGCCCACTGCCCTGGTGCTCTCCGCCGGCGGGATGTACGCCGCCTGGGAAGTCGGCGTATGGAAAGCTCTCCGCCATCGTTTCCAGCCGGACATGGTGGTGGGCGCCTCGGCGGGGGCCTGGAACGGGTGGGCCATCGCGGGGGGCTGCCCGGTGGAGGAGTTGATCGAGTCCTGGCTCGACCCATCCACGGCGGACATCCTGCGGCCGTGCTGGCGCCGCCTGGGGCTCATGCGGCCCGAGACGCTGCACCAGAGGGCGCGCCAGCTCTTCGACCGCTACCGCCCGGGAATCCCATTCGGCCTCACGGTGGTGGAGGTCCCGCGACTGCGGCCGGTGCTGGTGCGAGGCGCCGAGGTTACCTGGCCGATTCTGGCGGCCTCCTGCTCCATCCCGGTCTTGTTCCCTTCCGTGCGGATTGGGCGCCGGAGATACGTGGATGGCGGCCTGCTGGGCGCGCTGCCGCTATGGGCCGCTTGCGAAATGGGCGCCACGCGCATGGTGGCCGTGAACGCGCTCAACACGCAGCCGTTTCGCGCCCTGCACCGCCTGCTGGGGCAGCGCCGGCCCGCCCCGGGGCCGCACATCTCGCTCATAGAACCCTCCACGCCGCTGGGTGGTCTGCGCGATGCGGTGCGCTGGTCGCGAGCCAACGTGGAGCGGTGGGTCGAGCAGGGAGAAAACGACGCGAATCGGGTGCTTACTTCGATTACAATGTAGTGCTATGCCGCTCTACCGAATCTATCGTATGAAGGATTCGCCACGGCAGCAGTTCCGCTGGGCCCCGCACGTGGCCGGCGCCGCCTCGGTGAAGGCCAGGGATTACGAGCAGCGCGGGGACGTGACGGCCCACAACGAATACGACGCCTGGCAGTCCTTGAAAGACTCCGGCTCGCCGCTCGAGGTGGGCGACCTCCTGGAGAGTGAAAACGGGCAACTGCGAGTCTGCAAGTACGTCGGTTTCGAGCCCGCCGAGTGGTTTATCCCCGAGCCGAAACCGCATGGCGAACCGGAGCCGGTGGGCCTGGAGCCGGCGCCCTAGGAGCCCCCATGAGAGAATGCCGCCTGGGCGATGACATCGACGATTATTGCGTGCGCTGCAAACGCATCATGAACCACTCGGTGGTTTCGGTGTTGCACGCCGAACCCGCCAAAGTCCGCTGCCGCACCTGCCACAGCGACCACGATTTCCGCCACGAGCTGGCCCCGCCGCCCAAGGTGGACCCGCGAAAGCAGGCCCTCTTCGACGAGGTATTGAAGAAGGTCGACCCCGGCGCAGCCGTTCCCCAGCCCGCCGCCATCGTGGAAGAAGCGCCCAAGCCGAAGGCCAAGGCGAAGGCGCGGAAATAGCCGCCGGCTGTTCCGCAAGCCGGCATAGTCTCAACCTTCGGTAGCGCCGGCGGTCTCTCCGCCGGCGTTCTATCACGCCCGGCAGTAACCGCGCTGAAGTTGCGGGTATAATCTCAACATAAGGGAGGATCCTCGTGGCTAAAGACAAGAGCCCGAAAAAAGAGACCAAGAAGCCCAAGAAGAAGAAGTAGGCGTTCCTCGGGACCGGCGTGGACGGGCCGTCATTGGGCCGGCCCGTCCGCGGCCACAGGAGTCATCATGCGCACAGACTGGGTTGCAAAAAGAAAAAACGACAAAATCCGCACGCAGATGCATTATGCCCGCCAGGGCGTAGTCACCGAAGAAATGCACTGCGTCGCGGCGCGGGAGGGGCTGTCCGGGGAGTTGGTGCGGTCCGAGGTGGCGCGCGGCCGGATGATTATTCCGGCCAATGTGAACCATCCGAACCTCGATCCGATGTGCATCGGCGTGGCGTCCCTATGCAAAATCAACTCCAATATCGGGAACTCGGCCGTTACTTCCAACATCGGGGAGGAACTCGAGAAGCTGCGCGATTCGGTGAAGTTCGGGGCCGACACGGTGATGGACCTCTCCACCGGCGGCGACATTCCGGCCATCCGCAAGGCCATTTTGAACGCTTCGACCGTGCCGATAGGGACGGTGCCCATCTATGAAGCCCTCTCGCGGGTGCGGCGGGTGGAAGACCTCAACAAGCAGGTGATGCTCGAAGTCATCGAAGAGCAGGCCGAGCAGGGCGTGGACTACATGACCATCCACGCCGGCGTGCTGGTGCAGCACATCCCGCTGACCACCCGGCGGATCACCGGAATCGTGAGCCGCGGGGGCTCCATCCTGGCCGAGTGGATGGTGAAGAACCACCGCCAGAACCTGCTCTACGAATGCTTCGAGGACATCTGCAAGATCTTCCAGAAGCATGACGTGACGTTCTCGCTGGGCGATGGGCTCCGTCCCGGCAGCCAAGCCGATGCCAGCGACGAGGCGCAGTTCGCGGAGTTGAAAACCCTCGGCGAGCTGACCAAAAAGGCGTGGGAGTACGACGTGCAGGTGATGATCGAAGGGCCCGGCCACATCCCCATGGACCAGATCGAGATGCAGGTCCGCAAGGAAGAGGAGATGTGCTACGAGGCCCCGTTCTACACGCTGGGACCGCTGGTAACCGACATCGCCCCCGGCTACGACCACATCACTTCGGCCATCGGGGCCGCCATGATCGGATGGTACGGCGCTTCCATGCTGTGCTACGTCACGCCCAAGGAGCACCTGGGGCTGCCCAATCGCGAGGACGTGAAGGCCGGCATCATCGCCTATAAGATTGCGGCCCACGCGGCGGATATCGCGCGCCATCGCCCCGGCGCCCGCGACCGCGACGACGAGCTCTCCCGCGCGCGCTACCGCTTCGACTGGAACCGGCAATTCGCGCTCTCGCTCGACCCCGAAACGGCCCGCGCCATGCACGACGAGACGCTCCCCGAGGAGGGCTTCAAGGACGCCCACTTCTGCTCCATGTGCGGCCCCAAGTTCTGCTCCATGAATATTTCGGCGAAGGTGGAAGGCATCACGGCGGCGGAAGCGGCGTCCATAGCGGAAGGCAGCCTGGTGGAGATTTCGGGGGACGACTAAGTCCACAGAAAAAGGACATGTTCATACTAGTGGTCTGCGGCGAACAGAATGACGAGTATGCAGATACCCGTGGGGCAGCCAATCCTGGCTGCCGCCGGCTTTCAGCCGGCGTTTCCTGTGTGAGGGGGCTCCGCGGATGCGAAAAAGCCGCCTAGAAAGGCGGCTGCAGGCAAGATTGCCTGCCCCACAAAACATGCAGAACTTCGGCAGCACTACACTAGCTGTAGGGGCCGGAGATGCACGGTAGGCGTCTCGTCACTGCCCCGAGCGCGCCACGCTATCGATGATCTCGACCCACAACTTCAAGGTCGTATCGTGCCGGCTGGGCTCGACGAGATAGGGCCGCATCTCCCGGTCGTAACGCCGCTTCAGCGTACCGGAATCGAGAAGGCCGGCCCTCGCCATCTGCGTCAGATCGGAACGGTCCAGATCCCAGTTCCGCTCGAGCTTCGTGAGGGCGAGATCGTGCGGCTCCAGGGCGCAGAGCCTCAAGCGCCGATACCTTCCCGGAAAGAACTCCACGAGGCGATCTTCGTAAGCGTCCGGATAGGCGGACAGCACCGTGACATGCTGCAAATAAACCCCGTGCTTCCTCGCGAGCGCGCTTTCCTTCCCGGCGGTCCGTTCTATGAATTCGGCCTGCGCCGGCGGCGCGACGCACAGAAAATCCAGATCGACTGTGGTTCGGCTCAGACCGTAGACGATTTCGAGAACAAAGCCGCCGATACAATGCAATGTGGTCTCGCCGGTCGCGGCGACATCGACTTCATCGAGGAGCGATTTCCAGGGCTCGGGTGGCTCCTTAAGCGACATATCTCAATTGGTGTGGGGCGATGCCGGTAAGCAGGTTCCAGTGGACCGCTTCCGGCGGCCTCTCCGCGCGCAGCCACTTGCGCTCCGGTTCCGTCATCGACTCGCGGCACAGGGTGTCCTCCCTCTGCAAACGAGCGGGCTCCAGTGCGGCCTCGCGCTCAGCCAGGATCGGGACGACCTCCCTGTACCGCTCCTGCGATTCCGCCAGCCGCCGCGCCAGATTCGTTACGAACCCTAATCGATTCTGAAGATCATGAAGCTTGGCCTGCCTGGTGATCCAGCGCCAGTCAACCTCCGGGTACCGGAGCAACAGCCATGGAAGGGCTTCGGTCACACGCGGGTCCAGGTCTTTCCTGGCGAGGGCCAGCAGCAGAACTTCCGCGGGATTCCTTTTGCCGTGCGCCCTCACATAGGAAAACCCGGGGTATCCGAGCGCAGCGAGTTCCCCTGCAAGATCTCGCCGGATTGCGTCTGTGTCCAGCTCCGCCGGAAGCGCCAGATCCGTCGGCGGCAGGCGATACAGCTTCGCGGCTCTGCGCGCCAGCGCGGGCGGCGCGCTGCGCTCTCCGGTCTCGATCATCGAGAGGTACGACTGCGAGATCCCGAGAAGCTTCGCGGCCTGAACCTGAGTCCATCGACGGGCCGTGCGGCCCTCTACCAGCGCTCGCGGCGACATGATCGTCCCCCGATCCCAGGTTATCACAGTTATTGTGATATTCGCGCTCGTTCCGGCTTGGTCCGCAGGTCCGTCGATTGGCGACTAAGGGGGCGCGCCTACTTCGCAGCCGCCTTGGGTTCCAGCCCGGCCTTCGCCAGAATGGTGTACACCAGCGCGCCGGCTACGAAGCTATAGAGCGGGGCCGGCTGCACGTACGGCTTGATGTCCGCCGGGACCAGGCTCGGCAGTATGCCCACCACGAAGCCCACGGCCCAGGCGATGTATCCGGCCAGGTTGATTCCCTCGCGCGGGCCGGCCCAGCGCTTCCCGGAGAGCAGATAGTCGGCCGTAATGGCCCCGCAGATGGGGCCGAAGGAGGCGCCCACGATGTTGAAGAAGCCCACCAGGTTGGCCGCCACTCCCGTCACCGCCAGCACGATGCCCACGGCGCCCGCCGCCAGGCTGGAGGCCACTCGCGGCACCCCCGGGATCATGGTCGAGAAGCTATTGCCGGCGATGAAAATGCAAAAGCAGGTGGCCGGGATGGAAGCCAGCGCGAACAGGAAAAACATCGATGTGGCGATGGGACCGCCGATGCCCTGGAGCACGTTGGCATAGTCGAAGCCCACGCGCGGGTTGGCGCCGTTGGCATTGGCCACGGCGGCGAGGGAAAGCCCGCCGGCCACAATCGCCGCCAGCATCACCCCCACCAGACCGCCCCAGCGCACGTCCCGCTCATGGCGCGAGTTCATGCCGAAATCGGCCCCCGCCGCTCCCGCCGTGGCGAAGAAGCCGATCACGATGGCGATGATCGCCGTGAAGGCCATGTAGGGGTCCGCCTGCGCCACCGGAACCTGGTAGGCCGCGCCGCCCGCGGTCTTGAAGAAAACCACGATCAGCATCAGGAGCGGAATGAAATTCAGGAAGGTAGCCACCCGGGCGACATATTGGATGCCCTTGGCCCCCACGAAGGCGAAAACGCCACCCCACAGCAGACCGGCGACGATGAACGGCGCGCTGCCCGGTCCGGCGGCGCTGCCCGTCGCTTTCAGGATGAAATCGCTGGCGATAAAGGTGGCCACCGCGAACCACCCCACTTGCAACAGACCCATAAGGAGCCCGGGCATGAGATAGCCGCCCTTGGTTCCAAAAGTGGAGCTGCCTATGACGTACAGAGGAAAGCCCGTTTTCATGCCCAGCATGGCCGGAGCGCGGTAGTAGAACAGGTAGCACAGCGCCGCGGCGAAAACCAGGCCGCCCAAACAGATCAGCAGGCCGCCGCGATTCAAAGTACCATCGGCCATCGACCTGTAGAACGCGATCCACAGGAAAATGCCGGCATAGCTGGGCGCGGTATTGGCATACCACGGAGCTCGTTTCTCCGCCGGGTTCGGCACTGCTTTGGCGATGTAGTCTGGCAGCATGGCCACTCCTTTTCAGATCCGAATAGCTTCGGAAGCGGTCAGTATAATACAGTGCGCATCCGGGCGCGCCGAACCGCCGCGAACTGTTACAATCCTCCTTCGCGCCTCCGGCGGAGCGGACCCGCGCCGCTTCACAGACAGGCCGGGCAGCCAGTACAACGCGGCGGCCCCTGGACAACCGACGTGCTCCGACGGGTCTTCAAGGCTTTCCAATACCGCGATTTCCGCCTCATGTGGATCGGCGCCTGCACCTCCAGCATCGGTACCTGGATGCAGATGGTGGCGCAGGGCTGGCTCATCTACCAGTTGAGCCATTCCGCCTTCCTGCTGGCGCTCGACCCGGTGCTCACCACGGTGCCCATCTTCCTGCTCTCGCTGGTGGGCGGCGTGGCGGCGGACCGCATGGAGCGCCGCCACCTGCTCATGATTTCGCAGTACATTCAGATGGCTTGCGCGACTCTGCTGACCTTCCTGGTGGGGTTCGGGGTCATCCGGGTTTGGCACATGCTGTCGTGCTCGCTGGTGGTGGGGTTCGCCCAGGCGTTCGGCGGCCCGGCCTACCAGGCGCTCATCCCCACGCTGGTCGATAAAGAGGATATGCCCAACGCCATCGCGCTGAACTCCATGCAGTTCAACTCGGCGGTGATTGTGGGCCCGGCGTTGAGCGCCATCGTGCTGGCCAGGTTCGGCATGACCTGGTGTTTCGGCCTGAACGCAGTGTCGTTTCTGGCGCCCGTCATTGCTCTCGGCATGCTCCACGTTCGCTTCCTGCCGGCCAAGACCACCGAGACAGTATACGCCAGCCTCAAGCAGGGCCTGCGGTTCGTCTGGAAACAGGGCTCCATGGCGATGTTGATCCTGCTGGCGTTCTCCATGACGTTCCTGGCCGTGCCGAGCCGTACGTTTCTGCCGGTCTTCGCCAAGGAGATCTTCGGGCGCCAGGCCGGCACCTACGCCATGTTTCTTTCCATTTCCGGAATAGGCTCCATCGTTGGCGCCCTCACGGTGGCCGGTTTGGGCAATATCCGAAGGAAAGGCCGGGTCGCGCTGACCATGCTGATCGCCCTGGGCGGCGCCATTTCGGTGTTCGCGGTCTCGCGTTCGATTACCCTGAGCTACGTCGCGCTGTTCTTTTCCGGGGCCTCCATGATGGCCGTCTTCGCCTCGGTGAACTCCCTGGTGCAGCTCATCGTTACCAACGAAATGCGCGGGCGCGTGATGAGCGTCTACAATCTGGCCTTCCGCGGCGGCATGATGGCTGGAAACCTGGTGGCCGGGTGGCTCGTCGTACTATTTTCGGCCCCCATTGTGCTGGCGGCCAACGGCGTGGCGCTGGCCGCCATGGCCGTGTATTTCCTGTTGGGCCAGCGCAAGGTCGCCGAGCTTTGACTGAATTGGGGACGATGACACTATGTGGGCACTGTTGATTACCGCGATGCTGGCTGCCGGCGCGACCTCACCGCTGGAGTTGGCGCGCGACCGCCAGGACCGCCCGGCGTTGCAGAAGATGGCCGACGAGTACGCGGCGGCCGCGGCCAAGACGCCCAACGACGCCGCCGCGCAGTACCGCTTCGCTCTGGCGTGCTCCTACATGGCGGAGGTGGCGCAGCAGCAGCGCGATAAGAAACAGGCGCAGGCGGCGGCCGTGCGCGGCGCGGCGGCCGCTGAGAAGGCGGTGGCGCTCAAACCCGAGGCGGAAAACTATCGCCTGCTGGGAACGCTCTACGCCCAGGCCATCACGGACCTGTTGAGCGGCCTGAACTACGGACCGCGCGCCAAGGACGCCATCAACAAAGCGGTGGAGAAGGCCCCGCGTTCCTCGCAGACGTACGTCAGCCGCGGCGTAGGGAACTACTACGTGCCCGCGCAGCTCGGCGGCGGGACCGCGGCGGCCATCGCCGATTTCCGCAAAGCCATCGAACTGGACGCCCGCAACGCCGACGCCTGGCTGTGGCTCGGCATCGCCCTGCGCAAAGACAATAAGGACGCCGAAGCGCGCAAGGCCCTCTCGAAGACGTTGGAACTCGATCCCAACCGCGTGTGGGCCAGACAGGAGCTGGATAAGATCCCGGCCAAATGAAGCCCGCCGCAGTCGCCGCCGCCTGTCTGGCGCTCGCCCTGTTGACCTTCTTCCAGTTCCCCGGGCACACCTGGCTGCAACAGGACAGCCAGATCTACGCTCCTATTCTGGAACGGCTGGAGAATCCCGCCGCGCTACGCAACGATCTGCTGACCGCCCGGCCGCACGTAGCCTACACCCTGTACGACGAAGCGGCTTTGGCGCTGCGCGCGGTGACGCGGCTCGATTTCGAACGGGTGCTCGAGCTGGAGCAGATCGCCGCCCGCGCCTTCGGCATCTGGGGCCTGTACCTGTGCGCGCAATGCCTGCTGGCGCCCCTAGGCACGACGGGGAAACGCGACCTCATGGCGCTGTTCGTCGCGGCCATCGGTTCCCTGGGCGCGGTGGTCGCCGGCCCCACCGTGCTGACGGTGGAGTACGAACCCACGCCGCGCGCCTTCGCCCTGCCGCTGGTGATCTGCGCCATCGGCCTAGCGGCGCATCGCCGGTATCTGGGCGCCGGAATCGCCGGCGCCGCCGCCTTCCTGCTCCACGCGCCCACCGCGCTGCCGTTCTGGGGTCTGTACCTTCTGTTGTGTGGCGCACGCACTCGTGCGGGCCGTGTCGAGACTCCTCTCGACGCCCGCTCGGGCACGGGAAACCAAGCGTCGGCACGAGTGCCGACGCGGCACGCACGAGTGCGTGCGCCACTCTGGGGCCTGGCGCCGCTGGCCCTGGCGATCCCCATCCTGATCCTGGCCGCGCACCGCCAGCAGGTCCCCGGCGAAGCCCAGCAGCTTTTCGCGCGGATCGCCCCCTTTCGCGAGCAGGTGCAGCGCCTGCGCGCCTCCTATAACTGGATCTCCACCTGGCCGCGCGAGTTGATTCCGCATTACGCCATCGCCTTCGCGGTTCTGCTGGCGGCCTACGCGCGCCTGCGCCGGGATATCGGGCCGGAGCTGCGGATGTTTCTGCTGGGGCTCCCGGCGCTCGGCATACTGAGCATGCCGGCCAGCTTCCTGCTGCTCGAGCGCGCGCGCTGGGCGCTGCTCCCCGAGCTTCAGCCCATGCGCTGTCTGCTGTTTGTGATCCTGTTCATGGCGCTTCTGGCCGCCGCGGCGGGAGTGCGCGCCGCCGTGGCCGGGAGGCCGTTTGAAGCTGTGGCATGGTTCGCCCTGGCTTATTTGCCGGCGTTGCAGCCGGTCTTCACGCAAAGATATGCCGCACGCACGCTGGCGGTGATCGCCGGGCTGGCGGCCCTGGCGTGGCTGGCCGTCCGGCTCTCGGCGCGTTTCGCCGGCGTCTCGCTGGCTTTCGGCTTGGCGGCCTTCTTCGCCATCCCCGGCATCGGCGGCGTGGTCAACTACCCGTCCTCGCACAACCCCGAGTTGGCCCAGCTTTCCGCCTGGGCGCGCGCTTCCACCCAGCCCGACGCCGTGTTCCTCTTCGCCGACGCGGGACGGAGCGGCGATTCCGGCATCTTCCGCGCCGAGGCGGTGCGCGCCATTTACGTCGATTGGAAAGGCGGCGGCCAGGTCAACTACCTGCCCGGATTCGCCGAAGAGTGGTGGTTCCGCTGGCAGCAGACCAACGCCAACCGCTTCCGGCCCTCGATGCTGCCGAAATACGAAGCGCTGGGCATTCAATACGTGGTCTTGCAGCCCAGGAACCGCCTGCCGCAGGCGCCGGTGTTCGAGAACGCCAGCTACTCGGTCTACGCGCTGACGGGCGCCGGAAGCCGGTAAAGGGAGGGATTGTGGGCAGGGTCGGCGCAAGTCCGCGTCGGCGACTGTACGCTCACTCTCTCCGGGCGCCCGACCAAAATGCCTAGAGCGGGTCACCCACTCCGCGGGCTTGGACCTTGCCGCCGCATCGCTTCCTCAGTTTCTTCCACGCTTGTTCACGAGCAGTAATAGCAAGAAGTCCTCAGCGATTGGGTCTTTGGAAATAATTCCCCACGTTTCACAGGCATCTTGTGCCAATTCGATGTCCGCAAGGACCTCAGTTCTGGTCCAGCGTTTGGAGTTGTCGTAATCGGCGGTATGACGATGCTGCTGGAGCTGCATAAACGTGTTGGCCATGCGCTTGAGATGCCTTACATTGGCGTGATTGGGGTTGAGAAAGGACTTGTCGTTGGTCTTCTTGCAGGCCTCGTGCATATTTGCATGCTCGAATACTCGCGCGAGCGCGTGACGTTGACGCGACGTCTTCCAGTTCGCCACTGCGGCGGTCGTTAGCAGATGGAAAAGAGCATAGTAGGCTGTGGAGACCGCCCGGCGAAGACTTGCTTGACGGGGCCGTCCCTTCTCAAGATTGGCGAGAGAGGATGCCTGCTCCAGGAGGTGCCGGGGAAAGCGCATCCGTCACACCCAAGTCGGGTCCTTCATCTTTGCCTGCTCAGACCTGCTACGGAAATTGAAATAGGCGTGAATACCTTTTTGATCTGTCTTGACCTCATTCATGAGCTTCAGAGCCACGCGCTGGGCCACCTCGCGGAGCCTGCCGGGCCTGCTGGCTTGATCCGAGAGAACGACCTTGAAGAAGATGGAGGGGTTACCGATCAAATCGAACCCGATCTCGTAGTAGACCTGGACGACATCACCGGCGAGGGCCCGGGCGGCGCGGTTGACGTCCGCGTCCAGCTTGGCCGTATTGGCGAGCGCTCCAGGGATGTACGGCACAAAGCCATTATCTCGCGTCTTGACGGTCTGCGTCGAGGGCCCTTGCATGGGGCCGCATGGGGCCCGCGGAAGCTCTTGAGCGAACTTGACGCGCCCAAACCGCCGACTGTCGCCGTCCGCGTGGCGGTGGATTTCACTGTGGAGACGGCCACCCGCGAAGAAGGCCCTTCGCCGATTCGCTTTCCGCTTCCTCAAAAAGGAAATCGAGCTTGCCCGTGGAGGAGTCGGCATCCATCTGCTCGTCCCATTGCTTTTGTTCGCGCACACGAAACCATTCGACGACGCGCCGGTATTCTTCCGGGGGCAGGCCATCGATGGCCGCCTCGATCTCCTCGACTCGGCTCATGTTTGGAGTCTATCACCATCCCGTATTAGCTTTCATCCTGAACGCGCTACACTGCTGGATACACGGCGCGGAGAATATGCCCCCTTTGGACGACATCCTGGCCACCATTCTGGAAATCGCTCCCGGATTGCACGGGGCCGGCACGTTTTCGCCGCGCGTGCTCGCGGCCATCGCCCGCCATGCGGGCGCCCGCGAAATCCAGTACTCCGCCGAGACCGGCTCCGGCGCCAGCACGCTCCTGTTCTCCCACCTCAGCCGCCGGCATGTAGTGTTCGCACTGGATGGCGGCGACGGAAGCGTGGCCCGCGTGCGCCGCTCGCCGCTGCTCGGCCCCGGCGCCGTTACCTTCGTCGAGGGGCCGACCCACCTCACCTTACCGGCGCATCGCTTCCCGGAGAAGCTGCAACTGGCCCTCATCGACGGGTCGCACGCCTACCCGTTCCCCGACCTCGAATACGCCTATCTCTACCCCCATTTGGCCCCCGGCGCTCTGCTCATCCTCGACGACATCCACATTCCCACGGTTTACAACCTGTTCCGGTTCCTGCGCCGCGACGCCATGTTTCGCCTGGACCAGGTGGTGGGCGCCACGGCGTTCTTCACGCGCACCGGCGCACCGGCTTTCGACCCCCTGAGCGATAGCTGGGTTCGCCAGAACTATAACGTGCGGCCATTGCTCCGCCATGGCTGGAAGCAGCGCCTCTGGAACCGGGCCCCGAATCCCGCCCGCCGCGCCTGGTCCCGCCTCAAACGGGGTATGACGGTGGGCGACTCCCGGGTGAGCATCCTCGCGCCGGCTTCCGGGGCGCTGGTGGGCAGAGCCGGCGTAGTCCGAGGGACCGCGACGCTGCCCGAAGACGGGCGCCTGTGGGTCCTGGTTCACCGCCGCGATTTGGACGGCTGGTGGCCGCAGGCGGGCGGGCCCGCGCTGTTCGAGGGCGACAAGTGGAGCGTGGGCGTGAGGTACGGGGAGCCCAGGGACGCGGGCCGCCAGTTTGAAATCGCGGCCCTGATCGTACGCCAGCCGACGCACGATTTTTGGCTCGATTGGGTAGCCCGTCTCCAGGCAACCGGCGCCTTCCCCCCCGTGCAACTCCCGCCTGCCGGATTCGTGCTCGGAGAGGCCTGGCGAACCGTCAGAAGGGCGGCTAAGAAGTAGTCCTTTCGCCGAATCAAGTGATTGCCCCCCGGTGGCGCACGCGCGAGTGCGCAATGCCACTTAGTTTTCCAATTCCGAGCGCCCGGACGCACGGGTGGGGCGGACCCCCCGGTCCGCTGCCGGCCCCCTGGCCGGCTTGTGGAGGGTGGCAATCGCCTGATTCTTCAAGAGGAGAGCGGGTCCGGGGGGACCCGCGCGGACCAGGGGGTCCGCCCCACCATTTCTCCACTTGGCCGGAGCCGGTGGGGCAGGGTCTTCTCCAACTCTGTCGGGGCGCGGGTACGACGTGCGATGTCGTCCGTCGGGCCGCCAGTCACCCGGCGCCCTTAAGCCTTTGCGGGACAATCCGGGTCTTCCGCCTCGCCGGCGTTCTCTCCAGCCCTATTGCCGCTAGCCGAACAGCTCCTGCGCGCGCATCAGGCGGTCGGACACGTGGACGCCGTTGGGGCAGTGGACCTGGCAGGAAGCGCAATCGCCGCAGCGCACCGCCTGCGCCTTTTCCGGCAGCGCCAGGAAGTGCTCCCGGCCCAGGCCGAACTGCCCGTAGAAATCGGCGTAGGACAGGTAACGGAGGCTCTCCGGAATCGCCGCGCCCTTGGGACACTGGCCGCTGCACTGGTAGCACATGCGGCAGTAGAGCGGGCGGATCTCCCGGTCGATGCGGGCCAGCAGTTTCTCGTCCTCCGCGCCGAACGGCTCCGCCATGGCCCGGAAATTCATCTCCAGTTGATCCAGGTCGGTCATGCTGGGCACCGTGGTGGCGATGCGCGTGTCGCGCAGCACCCACTTCAGCGCCGCCAGCGGCCCATTCGGCTTCTTGGCGCGGGCCGCGGGCGCCATCACCTTCATGGCCACCAGGCCGATGCCGGCGGCCGTGAGCTTGTTGTAGGCGTCGTCGTTCTTGGTGGGGGTCGCAAAGCTGTAGGTGCTCAGCAGAACCTCGAATTTCCCCACCGACAGGACGCGGTCCAGAATGGCGTTGGGGTTGTGCGTGCTGATGCCGATGTGGCGGATCTTCCCCTGCGTCTTGGCGTTGTCCCAGACCGTCACCAGCTCGTCGGGAATGGCCGCCACGGTATCCCGGGAGTGCATGTACCAGATATCCAGGTGGTCCGTGCCCAACTCCTTAAGGCTGGTATCGAGCTCCGCTATCGCCTCCGGGGCGGTCTTCGCCTCGGACTTGCTCGAGAGCACGATCTTGTTGCGCACCCCCTTCAGCGCCGCCCCCACCATGCGCTCGTTATTGCCCTTACTGTACCCGCGGGCGGTATCGAAATAGGTGATGCCCATGTCGGCCGCGCGGGAAATCACGCTGCCATCGGACGTAATCATGCACCCGTAACCGACCGCCGAGACCTGGAGCCCGGTCTTGCCCAACGTCCGGAAGCGGACCGCCGCGGGACCCGGCAACGCGGGTTTGGCGGCCTGCGTGGCGGAGCTCTGCGGCGCCGACGCGCTGGCCAGGCCGGCGACTGGAAGGCTCAGCCCGGCCACAAGAAAGTCTCTACGCGAGGAATCAGTCTTCACGATTGTTCTCCGAAGCCGGAATCTCCATTTTGGACTATCGGCTCTTGTTTAGTATACACGTTTCCGCGATCCCCGGAACACGCCGGGTTCCGCGTAGATTCAGACTGCAAAGTCCGAAAGAGAGGCGGGCCGGGAGGCCTGCCCCGCTCTTAGTGCGTCGAGTCTCCCGGGTTTTCCGGGATGCCGGGCTCGTCCAGGATCTGAACGCCGGTGGCCGGGCCGAAGTTCGCCCAGTCCTGCATCACCCAGACGACCTTTTTGTCCGGCGTGACTTCGACGAGCTGGTGGCCCTTTACGTCGCCCCCGCGGGAGCAGATGATGGTGTTGCCGTTGGCCAGGCGGGTGCAGCTCTGCGTATTGATGAACCGGTATGCCTCTGGCAGATCGCTCGGCCTGAGCTCCCACACCGTCTCCCCCTTGGGGTTGACTTCGCGGGTGACAACTTCTCGTTCGCCGGTGATCAGCGTGTTGCCGTTCTTGAGCCGGATGGCGGCCCAGGGGCCTTGGATTTCGTACTTCCAGATCTCCTTGAAGTCCTTGTCGTATTCCACAACCTGGCCCATTTCCAGGAAGGGAACCAGGTAAGTCCCCTGCGCGGTGTAGCGCGTCCGGCGGAACTGCGCGTGGACGGTCCCTTTGTCGGTCAGGCTGGGAGCGGGCAGGTCGTGCTGGACTTCCACGGCCTTGGTCTTGATGTTGATCACAAACAGCTTGGGCGGCAGGCCGTTCTGCACGAACATCACCTTGTCCAGGCCGATGGGCTGGCAGGTGTGGATTTCGGTCCCTTCCGGGGCGTCGTAGCGCCACACAACCTCTTTCTTGGGCGTTACCTCGGCCACGTATTGCATGCGGGTGAACAGAATGTTGCCGTTCGAGAGCATCCACGCGTCGTCGTATTCCCAGCCGGTCCCGGTCGAATAGGTCCAGATGATTTTGCCCTTATTGACGAGGAGAATCTTGTTGTAGCCCTCGCCGATGTACAGCATGGGGTGCTGGGCCATCCCGTTGCCGGGCAGTCCGGGCGGGGTGGTTTTGTCCCACTTCAGGGGGGCGACTGCGGTCTCGGAGGGCGCCATGGCCGGCACGTCGGCGGCCGTGAAGCGGTCCAACAGGCCCATCAAAGGCGACGCCGCGGACGGCTTAGCCGTTTGGCCCAAGGTAGCCGAACACATAGCGAACAACGCGAAACCGGCCGCAACCACGGCCAGTGGGGACAGTATTCTATAACGCATGCCGATGCTCCTCTTGGAAATCGCAAGAGCCATGGCTGATCTTGCCATGCTCCGAAGCCGGAATTTTCATTTGGGACTCCCGGCTCTTGTTTAGTATACACGGCATTGACAGCGGAATTCGCAGGTTGCTACCGTTTGATCCTGCAATCGCGGATCTTGAGGACGAACCTTGACATCTCCATTTGCCTTCGACATCCTGCTGGAAGAAAGCCGCCTGACGCGGTACGACCATCACATCGAGCGGCGCCTTTCCTCGCTGCGCGGCCAGTATTCGGACGCCGGCGCTTACCAGCGCCTGCTCGCATCCGGCGATCCGGTGATCTATGAGGTCTACGAGATCTCGCGGCCGGAGGTCGCCGGCGAACTGCGGACGGGGCTCTCCGTGGTCCATCCGGGCCAGGTGGGTGACGAGTATTTCATGACCAAGGGGCATTTCCATGCCGTGGTCGATACGGCGGAAACTTACTACTGCGTCAAGGGACGCGGCTTGCTCCTCATGGAAAACGCGCAAGGGGACTGGGCCGCGGAGGAACTGCGGCCGGGCCGCGCCGTCTACGTAGCGCCCGGCTGGGCGCACCGTTCCATCAACACCGGCGATGAAGAGGACCTGGCCACGTTGTTCACCTACCCGGCCAATGCCGGGCACGATTACGGGACTATCGAGCGTCAGGGCTTTCGCAAGCGCGTGGTGAGCGGGGATGGCGGATACCGCGTCATCGATAACATGGATTGGCTGCCGCCGCACATCGTCAAGACCAGGCCCACCATGTATTTTCTCGGCGTCACCACCGCCAGGTCTTCCATCATGAAGGTCTTTCCGCTGTGGATGAAAGAGCTGGGCCGCGAAGACGTGGTCCTCGAAGGCGTCGACTTACAACTTCACGACCACCCGCGGAACTACCGGCGCGCGGTGGCTCAGATCAAGTACGATCCCTTGTCTCTGGGCGCCCTGGTGACCACCCATAAGGTCAATCTGCTGGCTGCCGCCCGCGATATGTTCGACTATCTCGACCCTTATGCGGTCATCTGCGCCGAGGTTTCGAGCATATCCAAAAATGGCGCCGCGCTGGCCGGCCATGCCAAGGATCCGGTCACGGCCGGGCTGAGCCTCGACGCGCTGCTGGGCAGAGATTATTTCGGGAGGACCGGCGGCCACGCGCTGTGCTTCGGAGCGGGCGGCTCGACCACCGCCATAGCCCTGCATCTCACTCGGAAAGAGGATCGCGGTGACCGTCCGCGGCGCGTCGTGGTAGTGAACCGCTCCGCGGGCCGTCTGGACAGCCTCCGGCTCATGGTCGCCGGGTTGCGGACGGATATCGAATTCGAGTATCGCTGCAACGTTCTGCCCGAGCGTAACGACGAGCTGATGGGCAGCTTGCCGCCCGGTTCCGTGGTGATCAACGCCACCGGGATGGGGAAAGATCTGCCCGGCTCGCCCATCACGGATGGGGGTTTGTTTCCCATCGGCGGCGTCGCCTGGGAGCTGAACTATCGCGGCGAGCTTCAGTTCCTGCGCCAGGCCCTGGCGCAGCGCGAAACCCGGCACGTGCGCGTCGAGGACGGCTGGCTGTATTTTCTCCACGGCTGGACCCAGGTGATAGCCGAAGTCTTGAAAGTCCGCATCGACGAGCCGATGTTTCGAAGGCTGGCGGCGATCGCCGGCGCCATCTGCCAGCCGGCGCTGCCGGCGCGCCTGGGTGGTTAGGGCGGCGTACGTTTTAGCGGGGACAAGTCGCGGCTGAGCCGCCGCCGTAGAGCGGGCTTCCAGCCTGCCATGCCGGCATCCGTGCCGGCATTCTTCTTCGCGGATGTGCGATAATCTTACCGGAGTCTTACCGATGGAGACCACTCGGCTTTCCACCAAGGGGCAAATCATCCTGCCCAAGGGCATCCGTGTTTCCCGGGCTTGGGGGCCGGGCGCCGAATTCACGGTCGAAGAAACCGGCGACGGAGTTCTGCTGCGTCCCGTTGCCCGTTTCCCCCATACCGGTCTCGAAGAAGTGGCCGGTTGTCTGCGGTCCAAGCGCAAATCGGGAACGCCCGAGCGGATGCGCGATGCCATCGGCCGGGAGGTGATGCGGCGCCATGCTCGCGGTCGATACTAACGTGTTGGTCCGGCTGCTGACCGGCGACGAACCCAGACAGGCGGCCGCCGCGCGCGCCCTGTTTGCGGCAGGGCCAGTCTGGATCGCCAAAACGGTGTTTCTCGAAACGGGCTGGGTGCTCCGCAGCCTGTACGGATTCGAGGAAAGTGCGATTCGGGACGCATTCACGAAGTTGCTCGGTCTCAAGAACGTACACGCGGAGGATGAATCGTCGCTGGCCGCCGCGCTGGCGCTCACCGAGCGCGGAGTGGAACTCGCCGACGCGATGCACTTGAGCAGCCGGCCGCCCGGCGCTCGATTCGTCTCCTTCGACAGAGCCTTCGTTCAGCGCGCGAAGCGCGCGGGTGTCTCCGACATTTCCGTCGTGTCCTCACATTGATCCGCCTCGCGTCATATTTACGCGTCCCGGCAATAACTACCGGAGCCGGACGCCATTTCCAGTCGATTTTGCCCCGGAAACAAGCCATATCGGTTTGGCAGGAAGTTTGCTCTCTTGTCAAGCGGAGGCAGTACTCGTATGAATGACGAAATCAATCGAACCAATGGGACTGAACGGCCCCGTGCTTTTCCTTGGACGCCCGTTCTCGCGGTTGCAATCCTGGCTCTCGGCGGTCTCGCTTTCTTTTATGAAAACGCCCAGACGGAAGACCTCCGGCGCCAGGTTGTTGCGTATCAGCACGACAATGCGGCGCTCCGCTCGGGCCTTTCCAAGTCGGATTCGGAATTGCAAACGGCGCTCGACGCGGTGCGCGAGGAGTTGGCCAGCACTCGCCAGGACACCAGCTCGGCGCTGGCTAAGGCGCAGGCCTCGGTCAAAAAGCACGCCGACCTGGTGGCCGGCCGCATCGAGCAGCAGCAGAAAGAGCAGGGCGAACAACTCTCGGCCGAGCTGAACAAGGTGAAGGAGTCCACCAACGAGACGACCACCAAGCTGAACGAGACAACCACCAAGCTGGACGGTAAGTTGGATGGCATCTCCACCGAAGTCGGCGCGGTCAAGTCGGACGTGGCCTCGGCCCGCTCGAACATCGAGGAAACCCAGGGCGAACTGCGGCGCGCGCGCGGCGACATGGGCGTGATGAGCGGTCTGATCGCCACCAACTCGAAGGAAATCCAGTATCTGCGCGACCTCGGCGATCGCAATATCTACGAATTCACCATCCTCAGGACCGCCGGCATGCAGAAGGTGGGCGATATCCAGGTGATGCTCAAGAAGGTCGACTCCAAGCGCAATCGCTACACCCTGGACGTGCGGGCCGACGATAAGCTGGTGGAGAAGCGGGACAAGACCATCAACGAGCCGGTGCAATTCTACACCTCCCAAGCCCGCCAGCCCTACGAGTTGGTAGTCAACCAGGTACAGAAAGACAAAGTGATTGGGTATCTGGCAACGCCGAAAGTCGCGCTTTCGCGCAACACCAGCCCCGCCCAGTAACAGTTTTGAGGGGACGGTGGAGCGGGGGTCGCAAGACTCCCGCTCCAACGAAATCGCCTGCCGTTTACTGGAAGTCCTTCAGCAGGTCCTGCCCGAGCACGTCCGCCCTCCGCGCCAGTTGCAACGCCGTAGCCAGGTCTTTCCCCTTCGATTCCTCCGCTTGCTGGATGAATGTCCCGATCCGTTCCACCGTTTCCCTCTGCGTCCGGCTGAGCGGTTTGCCCGACGCTTGCCGCAGCGCCGCCCGGGCGCGCGCCAGACTCTGGGCGTACTCGGCTTCGTACTGGCGGCGCTGTTGGTCCGAGAGGATCTCGCCGAGTTGCGGCGGTGAAGGCTGTGCTGGCGGTTGCGCCGCCGGCTGAGGGGGCTGCGGCTTGGCGGGCGTGGGCGGAGCATTCTTCTTCGCCGCGGGCCGCGGAGGCGCTTTCTTCTTGGGCGCGGGCGAAGCTATCTGGGCGGGCTCTTTGGTTTCAGGCCGCGGAGGCATTGGCGCCGGCTGCGCCTCCGGCGGCGCCTGCTCCGGCAGCTTCTCCTCAGGCGGCAGTGGCTGCACTTCCGGAGGAGCTGGCTTGGCTTGCTGCGGCGCAGGCGCCGGCGCGGGCGGCACGGCCGTCTTGGTCTTCTTTCCGAGCCAGCATCCGCTCAAGCTCAGGCTTAGGACAACGGCTAGCGGAACGGTGGCGAGCCTCATGCGGTCTTGTCCATTTCGGTGAGCGGCAGGGTGAGACGAAACGTGGCCCCATGCCCGGCCTCACTGTCAACCTCGATTGTCCCTCCATGGAGTTGCATGGCGCGGAACGCCATGGCAAGTCCGATTCCGCTGCCATGAGGCTTGGTGGTGTAGTAAAGCTGGAAGATCTTCTCGCGCTGCTCGGACGGAATGCCGGGACCGGTATCCGCGATGGCCAGCGTGCAGGTTTCCGGATTCGAGGCGATCTCAAAGCTGAGGCTTCCACCGCCCGGCATGGCCTCCATGGCGTTCACGGCGATGTTCAGCGCCGCCTGGCGCAACAGGCCCGGGTCCGCATGCACCATCACGGCGGCGGACGGGCGCGCGTAGCGGATGCGGATGCCGCCGCGCTCCGCCTCCGGTTCAAGCAGGTGCGCGATTTCCGCCACCAGCTCGGCCAGGTCGACGTCCTCGAGCGCCATTTCCACCGGGCGGCTGAAGTCGAGGAAGGTGCGGACCACCTGGTCCAGGCGAGCAACCTCTTCCGACAGAATGGCGATCTCAGGCCCGGTTTCCGACCCTTCCGCGGCCGCCTGGGAGCGCAGCATCTCGAGGCGCAAGGCGATGGAGTTAAGCGGATTCTTGATCTCATGCGCCACCCGCCCGGTCAGGCTGTTGATGGCGGTGAGGCGGCGGGCCATGGCGATCTGACCCTCGAGATGGCGGCGCGTCTTGGCATCCAGTTTCTCCAGCACGCCTTCCAGATTGGCGCGCAAATGGCTGGCGTCTTCGCGGGCGTCGCGGAAACGCTCGCCCAGCAGGCTCAGCTTGGATTCGATGGCGGCCAATTCCCGGTCCTCACGGGGCTCGGGAGACGGCCCCGGCGCCTTGCCGCTGACGATGCCGTCGATCAAGTGGCTGATGCGGGCCAGGGGCCGCAGCGCCAGGCTGGCGGACCAGTAGGCGAAAAAGAACGCCAGCGCCAGCGCCACTCCGCAGGCGATGCCGGCGTTGCGCAACTCCGGCAGGGTGGCGGCGCGCAGCAGCGCCGGCGAGACCAGAATCTGGATGGTGAACACCGGCGCCTTCTGGCCCGCGATGCCCAACTGCGTGCGGGTCTCGTAATCGTCTCGCGAAGAGAGGATGGCGGTGATGCGGCCCACCGGACTGGCCTCCCGCAGCAGGCGCAGATCCTGCTTGGCGGTCATGGCCGCGCCGCGCCGTACCGGGCTCGAAGAGGCCAGGATCATGCCGTCCTCGCCGGCCACGTCGATCTCCACGATGGATCGCGATTGCGCCATCGTCTGCTCGAGCAGGGCGCTCAGATCGGCGTCCTCGGCCACGATGCGCGACCAGACGCGCTTGGTGGCGTCCACACCAGGCTCGCCTTGCGACTCGGCGGCGCGCTCTTCGATGCGCCGCAGCATGAACGACTGAACTTGCCGCCCGGCGGTTTCCGAGCGCTCCAGCGCCACATCCAGCCACGTCGCCACCAGGCTGTTGAGGTTGAGGCCAACCAGCGTCAGCGCCACCACCGCCACCATCGACAACGTCAGCGATAGCAGCCGTGTCCGCAGTGTCATTCGCTTGCGCCGTAGGCCTTCAGCTTATTGAACAACGTCTTGCCGCTGATGCCCAGGATCTCCGCGCTGCGCGTGCGGTTGTTCTTGGTGTGGCGCAGCGTGAGCTCGATGAGGGCGCGCTCCGCCTCGTCCACGGTCATGCCCGGCTCGAGCACCACCGGAGCGCCGGGATCGCTGGGCGGCGGCTCCGGACGCCCGGCGAAACCGCGCGGCAGGTGGGCGGGCGTCACCGCTCCGCCGCCCGCCAGAATCACGGCGCGCTCCAGCAGGTTGCGCAACTCCCGTACGTTGCCGGGCCAATCGTAGCGGTCGAAAATCGCCAGCGTCTCGGGCGAAACTTCGGTCACGCGGCAATCGTGTTTGCGGTTCAGACCCGACAGCAGCTCGCGCACCAGCAGCGGAATATCCTCCTTCCTTTCCCGCAACGGCGGCAGGTGAACCTCGAAGACGTTGAGGCGGAAGAACAGGTCTTCGCGAAACGCGCCCTTGGCGATGGCGCCGGCCAGGTTCTTGTTGGTGGAGGCGAGCACGCGGACATCCAGCTCGATCTCGCGCGCCGACCCCAGGCGGCGCACGCGGCTTTCTTCCAGAATGCGCAGCAGCTTGGCCTGCGTGTTCATCGGCATGTCGCCGATTTCGTCGAGCAGAAGCGTGCCGCCGCGGGCCAGCTCGAAGCATCCGGCGCGCCGCTCCAAGGCCCCGGTGAAGGCCCCCTTTTCGTGGCCGAAAAGCTCGCTCTCGATCAGCGACTCCGGCATGGCGGCGCAATTCACGCCGAAAAACGGGCCGGACCGCCGGGGGCTGATCTGGTGAATGGCGCGCGCCACGATCTCCTTGCCGGTTCCGCTTTCTCCGGTGATCAGGATGGTCGCCTTCGCCGGCGCCGCCTGCTGCAACATGGCGAAGATCTCCCGCATGGGGGCCGATTCGCCGATCAACTCGCCCAGAACCCCGCGCGAAGCCAGTTCGCGCTCCAGACGCCCGGCGTGGGTAGCCAGCCGCCGGCGGTCGAGCGCCCGCTCCACCACCATCTTCAGCACTTGCGGCTGCAGGGGCTTCTCGATGAACCAGAACGCTCCCAACTGGTGCACCGTCTCGAGCGCCGTTTCCAGGTTGCCGAACGCCGTGAGGACGATGGCCGGAGGCGGCGAGGGCAGCTTCCGCAGCTCCTCGAGCAGTCCCTTGCCGTCCAGGTTGGGCATGTTGAGATCGGTGATGACCACGTCGGCGTCGAAGTCCTTGAGCTTCGCCAGCGCATCGGCGCCGTCCGACGCGGTTTCCACCTGGTACCCCCAGCCGGTTACCACGCTGCCCAAGGCGGAGCGCTGGTTCCGCTCATCGTCGACCACCAGGATTCGAGCCAAGGGATCGTTCATCTCGAAGCGTGTCCGCTCCCGCGCGTTTTCCCTTCCAGCATACACCGGCGGCGCTTCGGGGCGGACACGCGGCGCCGTTTTGCTGTGCGTGCCTGCTAAGATGAGGGTGAGGTCGGACGTCCATGGAACAGCCTGACATGGGGCACTCGTTGGCTGACCGGTACGCGCGTACCGGCCACCCGTCGATTCAGGAACTCGTCGCGGAACAGGGCACGAAGTTCCGCGCTGACCCGGTCGAACTGTTAGGCGATTTCTGGCCGGAAGAAGAGTCCATCGACGACTTTCTGAGGGCGCTTCACGAATGGCGCGGACACGACAGGTCCGATCGCGCCGCATGACGCCCGTCGTAGTGGACACCGACGTTGTCTCGTTTCTTTTCAAGAACGACAGCCGGGCGCAGCTTTATCTGCCGCCGATGCGGAACCGCGATCTGCTGGTCTCCTTCATGACGGAAGCCGAACTGGAGCAATGGATCCTGTTGGCCAACTGGGGCGCCGATCGGGTACGGCGTTTCCGCATCTTCATGACTGGTTTCGCGTCCGTGCCTTCCTCCCGGGACTTGATCCTTCGTTGGGCCGAGGTGATGGTCGCGGCCAGAGCGAATGGACGCCGCATGGAGGCCGCCGACGCCTGGATCGCAGCAACAGCGTTGCTCTACGGCGCGACCTTGCTCACGCACAATCCGAAAGACTACCTGGGCGTGCCCAATCTACTCGTTCTCTCGCGCTCCTGAGGTGCAGTGGATCGGCGTGACCGGAATTCGCCGCCGCCGTCCACTTTTACGCCGCGCCCCTCGTCCCTTCGTCGCCCCTTTGCTTGACATCCCCGGAGACGGTCCATACAATCGGGTCTTAATTATTCCGGCCCCTTTGGAGGCGCCTTCCCATGATCGCTACGCTGCGTTCCACCGTCGCCGTTCTGGCGCTGGCCTCGATGGCTCATGGGGCTCAGCCCGCGGCGCCGGCCGCCCCGAAATCCTGGGCCGTCGCCGTCGCCGACAGCATCATGGCGCGCAATCCCGGCACGCCGCGGGACCGCCTGGCGCGCTGGTCGTACGTCACCGGGTACACCCTCAACGGCATCGAGATGGTGGCGCGCTCCACCGGCGATCCCAAGTACTGGGATTTCATCCAGCGCGTCATGGACCAGTTCATCGACGAAAAGGGCAATCTGAAGGGCGTTCGTATCGAGAGCCTCGACAACGCCATGCCCGGCAACATCGTCGTCGGTCTCTACGAGCGCACGCATGACGAACGCTATCGCGCCGCCGCTACTCAAATCCGCCAGGCCTTCGACAAGTTCCCGCGCAACTCCGATGGCGGCTTTTGGCACAACCAGACGCTGCGCGGGGAGATGTGGGTGGATGGCGTGTTCATGGGGCAGATGCCGCTGATCCGCTACGGACACTCCATCGGAGACGCCGAATACTGTTTCAACGAAGCGGCCAAACAAATCATTTCGTTTGCCCGCCACGGCGCGAAGGGCGATAGCGGCCTCTATTACCACGCGTGGGCCGAGCAGCCGGAACTGCCCGTGGTGATTGGCAGTCATCGGCCGGCCACGCCCACTCATTGGGCCGATCCCAAGACGGGCCTTTCGAGCGAGGTCTGGAGCGAAGGTCTCGGCTGGTATTCGCTCATCCTGGCCGAAACCCTGGCAGTGATGCCGAAAGATCATCCGCGGCGGGGCGAAGTGCTGGACATCTACACCCGCCTGGCCGCCGGCCTCAAACGCAATCAGGATCCCAAGAGCGGCCGATGGTTCCAGGTGGTGGATAAAGGCGACCGCGCCGATAACTGGACGGATAACTCGGGCAGCGCCATGTTCACTTACTCGATCGAGCGCGGCATCGAGCTGGGTCTGCTGAAACAGGCCGATTATGGCCCGGTGGTTTCCAAAGGCTATAAGGGCATCGTCGAAAACGCCAGGATCGACGAGCAGGGACTGGTGGATATCTACAGCGCCTGCGAAGGACTGTGCGTCCAAGCGAATTACGACGCTTACATCAATTACCCCAAGTCAGTCAACGGCAACGAAGCCGTCGCCGGGTTTCTGTGGGCCACGGCCATCGTCGAGAAACCCAAGGCCGGGAAAGCGAAGAAATGACCATGCCAACCGCTCCCTGACGGTCGCGGCTCGCCATGCCCTTAATGAGCCGAGGGCGCCCCGTCAGGGAGCGGTTGGCCGAAATTGACTAGTTAGCGTATGACAGAACCTGGGAGGGCGGACTATGCATAGAGAATTTGTCTTGTTCATGGCCGGATGTGCGGCTATTGCGGCGCTGTGCGGCTGCGGGCGAAGCCCAAACGCCGGGCTTCAAAAGGCCCAGCTATTAGTCGATTTGCCGGATTTCGCGGTGACGCCCGATGGCATGGCGGTTGCGCCCGATGGCGATCTGCTGCTGGCTTGCCCTAACTTCGCCAGTTACGCTCCAGGCGCCGCCAAGCCCGGCGTTCCCGGCCGCTTCGTCAAGATCGGCAAGGACCGCAAGGTTCGCGATCTGTTCGAATGCCCCATCCTGGCCGAGACTGGCAGGGCATGCCCCATGGGAGTCGAGTTTGGCCCGGCGGGCGAGTTATACGTGGTTGACAATCAAAATTGGGCGGCCGGCAACGGACCGGACGGCGAGGTGAACCAGGGCCGCATTCTGCGCCTGCGCCTGGATGGCGACAAGCTCGCCGAGACCACCGTGATTGCCCAGGGGATCAGTCACCCTAACGGACTTAGGTTTCATAACGGCCAAGTGTACGTTTCCGTATCCAAGCTGCCAAAGATCAAGCGGCCCGACGGACTCATGGTCAGCGCGGTCTATCGTTTTCCGGCCGACGGGCGGGATATCCAGGTCACGAACACCATGGGGGATGCCAACCTCCTGGCGACCTTCGTCACGGAAAACAAGTACGCGCAGTACGGCCTCGATGGCATCGTGTTCGATAGCAAGGGAAACCTGTTCGTGGGTAACTTCGGCGATGGTAAGATCCACAAGCTGACTTTCGACGGCAAAGGCAACGTCACCGGCGTCTTTCTCTTTGCCAAAACGAATCACGATTACTCGCTCGACCCCAAGCTGCCGGGTTTCCTGGCCAAGGCTACCGCCGCCAAGATGCGCTCCACGGACGGAATGTGCGTGGACGCGGCCGATAACATCTATGTCGCCGACTTTTCCAATAACGCCATCGCCAAGGTCACTCCCGGCGGCGTGATTTCCGTGCTGGCTCAGAACGGCGACACGGGCGGCCGCGATGGCGATCTGAACGAGCCGGGAGAACCGATCGTCTGGAACGGCATGCTGGTGGTGTCGAATTTCGATGCCGTGATCGAGCCCGACAAGGTCAACGGCAAGCATGAATCGCCGGCGACGCTTTCGTTTCTGAGGTTGCAATGAGGCTATTCACCACGGTTGTGGGCGGGGCCATCTGTGGCGCGCTGGTCTTTGGCGTCTGGCCGGAGATGTGGAAGAGTTACGGCATCATGGGCGGCTGGCTGGCCGCCACCATTGTCATCGGCATCTGCTGGTACATGAACCACTGGATCGGGATGATCTGGAACGAGCCGGGCAGGATCTGGGTGGACCAGGGTTGGTCGGTCTGTTCCTCCGGCATTGTGTGGGCCATAGTTCGCTTTCATGATGAGTTTGTGCAGTGCCTGCCGACTCTGGTCTGCTGCCTGATCGGCGGAAGCCTGGCCGGAGTGTTGGCGGCGCGGGTGAAGAGGCGCCATCCGGCCTTCCACCGCGGCCGGACGGAATCGCGGGAGCCCGTATGTATGAAATGATGTCCCACTATGCGGCCTCCATCGGCATGCCGCCGGTCAGCATACTCACCACCATATTCGGGGCCTTCTGCGTGGCCTTCACGGTGATGATCTGCTGGGGCAGGCTGGTGGAAGACTTTGGCCCGATCGGGGGCATGTTCGCGGCCGCCTTCATCATCGGCACCTTCTGGGTCTTGAATCATAAGCTGCCGGGCTTTGGCATCAACCCCGAGTTGATTCCGCATCCGGAGGGAGGCTCCAAGCAGTTCGGCTTGATCTACCAGGGCTTCCGGGGCGCCGCTCCATGGGTTGACATGGGTACCGCGATCGCCTCGGGCATGTGGGTTTGCGGCTTGTGCGAAACCGGGCGCGGCCGCAGGCTGCGCGCCGCCGCGGAATCCACGCCGCGGGTTCTGGCTACCATCTTCGGGGGCATCGTCGGCGGAGCCATCGTCGGGTTGATTGGTTGGACCGGCGCCAACCTGTTTGGCTATAAGTGACATGGCGCAATACCTGCTAGCCCATGACCTGGGCACCAGCGGCAATAAGGCCACGCTGTACGCCACCGATGGCAGTTTGGTTGCCAGCCGCACATGCCCTTATGACACCCGCTTCTTCAACGGTAACTGGGCCGAACAGGACCCGCGTGACTGGTGGAGCGCCGTCTGCCGCTCCACCCGGGAGCTTCTGATCGAAGCCCGGGCCGATGCGTCGGAGGTGGCCGTGGTGGCGCTGAGCGGGCAGATGATGGGCTGCACCCCGGTGGACCGGGAAGGAAATCCACTGCGGCCCTCGATCCTCTACTGCGATCAACGGGCTACCGTGCAAGCCGCGCAGGTGCTCTCCAAGATCGATCTCAAGAGCTTCTACGACATCGCCGGCCACCGCGTCAGCGCCTCGTACTCGCTCGAGAAGTTGATGTGGATCCGCGACCATGAGCCGGAGATCTATGCCCGCACTTACAAGACGCTCTGCGCCAAGGATTACATCAACTCCTGTCTTACCGGGCGCATGGCCACCGATTACTCCGACGCTTCCGGAACCAATGCCTTCGACCTCAACACCTTCCGCTGGTCGGAGAAGATCATCGAGCTAGCGGGGCTGGACGGCGGGAAGTTTCCGGAGGCGCTGCCATCGACCGCCATCCTGGGAACAGTCACACGCCGCGCCGCCGGCGAAACCGGCTTGAAAGAAGGTACGCCCGTAGCGGTGGGCGGCGGAGACGGAAGTTGCGCGGGCGTGGGCGTAGGCTGCATCCGGCCCGGAACGGCTTACAATTACCTGGGCTCCTCATCCTGGGTCGCGCTGACCGTCGAAAAGCCGACCGTCGATTCCGGGATGCGGACTATGAACTGGGCCCACTGCGTTCCCGGCTATCTGCATCCCAGCGGCACCATGCAGACCGCCGGTTCCAGCCACAACTGGCTGAAAAACACGCTCTGCCAGGAAGAAGCGCGCACGGCCGCCGCGCGCGGCGTCAGTCCCTACCAGGTGATCGACGAAGCCGTGGCCGGCGTGCCCGCCGGGTCGAACGGCGTTCTGTTTCTGCCCTATATGTTGGGCGAGCGGACGCCCTGGTGGAATCCCAACGCGCGCGGAGCCTTTGTCGGGCTCAGCCTGGCGACCCGGCGCGAGGACATGCTGCGGGCGGTTATCGAAGGCATCACCATGAACCTGGGAATCATCGTCAATATCTTTCGCGAGCACGTGCCCATCGATGCGATAACGGTGATTGGCGGCGGCGCCCGCAGCGAGGTGTGGCGGCAGATCATGGCCGATGTTTATGGATGCCCCGTGCAATCGCTCAACTTTCTGGAGGAAGCTACTTCCATGGGCGCGGCGGTAATCGGCGGAGTGGCGGCTGGCCTCTACCCCGATTTCGACGTGATTCATAGGTTCGTCCGCGTGGATTGCACGGCCACGCCCAACGTGGAAAACCGAAAAGTGTACAGCCGGTTGATGCCGGTGTTCGAGAAAACCTACCGTTCGTTGGTGGAAGTCTACGACGAACTGGCGGACCTGAACTAAGAACGTGGCGCAGACTCTCAGTCCGCCGCGTCGAGACTCATCTCGACGCATGGTAATGGGTCGAGCACAAGACTCGACACGAGTGTCGAGTCGGCAGGCTGAGAGCCTGCGCCACGTTGGGAGGCGCCATTTATGCGTGCAGTAGCCGTCACCGAGCCCGGAAAAGTCGCAATTGTCGAGTTGGGCCGCCCCACCCCCGGGCCCTATCAGGCCCTGGTGCGGACCGAGGTGGCGTGTCTGTGCAACTCGACCGACGGCAAGCTGATCGCGGGCCATTTCCCCGGCGTGGACAAGTACCCGCTCGTGCTAGGCCACGAATGCGCCGGAATCGTCGAGGCGGTGGGCGACCGGGTCCGCAACTTCCGCGTCGGGCAGCGAGCCATTGGAGGGCTGGTCTTCGATTTTTCCGATCCCCGCTATTCCAGCGGCTGGGGCGGCTTCTGCGAATACACCCTGGCCAACGACCACGATGCCATGGTGGCCGACGGCGTAGCCGACGCCCGGCACGGATGGTTCGAGTGCTATGAGATACAGCGTCCGGCGCCGATGGACATTCCTCTCGAGGCGGCGCTGCTGATGTGTACCTGGCGCGAAGTGTACGGCGGCTTCGGCGATTTCCAACTCAAGGCCGGCGACGATGTCCTGGTTTTCGGAGCGGGGCCCGTCGGGCTAAGCTTCGTGAAACTGGGGCGGCTGCTTGGATTGGAGTACATCGGCGTGGTGGATCCGCTCGAAAGCAAGCGGCGCCGGGCCATCGAAATGGGCGCGGACGAAGCGCTTGTGCCGGGCGGTCCGGCTTTGACCGGTTTCAAGGAACGGCGGGGGCAGCCTCTCGACGCGGTGATCGACGCGGTGGGCCGGGAATCCATCGCCAACGCCGCCCTGGGCCTCATCGGCATGGGAGGATCCATCTGCATCTACGGCGTCCTGGCCGAGCCCAGCATCGCCATCCACAAGCACAAAGGTCCTTATAACTTCAATCTCTTCGTTCACCAGTGGCCCACGCGTGCCCGCGAGCGGGCCGCCATGGAGCCTCTCTGCGACTGGGTCCGCCAGGGGAAACTGCGGGCCGCGGATTTCATCACCCACGAGTTTCCCGTGGAGCGGATCGCCGAGGCCGTCGAAGCGGTTCGCGGCGGCGAGGCGCTCAAAGCGCTCCTGCGTTATTGACGCGGACGCCGGCCGCCGCTACCCGCGGCGAACGACGAACGAGGCTACGCCGAACCCGCCGATCGCCAACCCGGCGATGCGGTTCATCCATAGCAGGGTGCGGTCGGTGAACCGGTCGCGGAACCGGTTCACGATGCTGCTCAGCGCAATCCACCACGTCATCGAGCCGCAGAAGATACCGCCCACCAGAAACAGGGTCAGCCACCACTGCCTTCGGTCCCCCATGCCGAGCGCCGCCAGCAGAGCGAGAAACGAGAGCACCGTGGTCGGATTCGTGAGGGTCAACAGAAACGCCGACCTCCAATCCGAGTATTCGCTCCCTCGGTTTTGCCTCTGGGCGTGCAGCGGTTGGGGTCGCTTGAAGAAGTACATGGCGCCGATGACCACCAGCAGAATGCCGCCGACGAAGTGAATCCAGAATTGTTCCCGCACAAGGAACTGGACCACCAGCGTGATGCTGAAGCCCGCGACCGCGCCGTACAGCATATCGGCCGCCGCCGCTCCCAGGCCGGAGAACACGCCCGATCTCCATCCCGCCTCGATGGTCCGGTGAATGCACAGGACGTTCACCGGCCCCACGGGCATCGCAATCATCAACCCGGCGATGATGCCCCCTATCAGCAACTCGACTTCTTTCATTCGTCGACCAGCACCTCGGATGTTCTGTGATTTCCATGGCGGGCGCCCGGCGCAGCGGAACGGAAAGCAACCCGCGGCGGGCCAATCACGGTTTTCGGCGCAGTATCTTCCGCTTGACATCCGGCCAGAACTCGGTCGCCAGGTTGGCGACCATATCGAACCCGAAGCGCAGAGAACCTTCTCCGAACCCCAGCGCGACCGTATTGAGCCGGCCCGGATACCACTGGTTGGAAAGATAAGCCGCTCCGTACGCGCTGCCGAAGCGCCAAATGGACAGCGTCTCGCCGCCGTGGTCCGTATGGGTGAGAATCGTGTCGCGGAGCGCATGGCCCGTGCGCCGCCAGAACCCGCCGCCGGTGGAGCGGAAATAGCGCGGATCCTCGTGCAGGGTGGAATCCAAGCCAAAAGCCATGGCGCTATGAATCCCCGAGCACGCGGCGGTTGAGGCAAGGCGCTTACCATAGGCCGGCCAGCCCTGACCCCATTCCGTCGGGGCATCAAGTTCCTGGATGACGCCGGCGTATGCCACATCCCCGGCCAGAGCCAGCGGCGCGGCGGACTGCATGATGTGGTAGATGAGTTTTTCGTCTACTCCCATCGCCGTAAACGCCTGCGCGAGTCCCGCTACGGGGATTGCCAGGACCATGCCGATGACGAATATCGAACGCACCGAATGAACGTCTTCCTGAACGCTCTAACCGACAATTCCGCGCCCCTGAATCAGGCGGACCACCACTACCGCCAACGCAATGACCAACAGGATGTGAGGCATGCCGCCGGTGGTGTAGGAGGCCGCCATTCCCGACGCCCACAAGACCAGCAGAAAAATACAAAACGATGCAAATTGTCCCGAACGTCTATTTTCTCCTTAAGCCACGCACGATTGCAAGAGCGGGTCCCAAGCCGCGACTTGGCGCTCGGTGCGGAACCTGCACGGAAAACGGCGGTTGCTGCACGCCGGGCTTCCGCCACGCCATGGAATGACCCGACCTGCGCGTTCTTCTCCGCGTCTCCGCCTCGAGGTTTCCCGGCCCCCGCGCCGCTCTTGTAAACTGGGAGCGGATTCCATGCGCCGGAAACAATCATGAGCAAACACATCCGTGTCAGCCACCCCCTATACCATCTCCTGCCTACGGAAATCGAGGGGTTCGATTCCCTGGCCGAACTTGCCTTGGACATGCATTGGTCGTGGAATCATTCCACCGACGAGGTGTGGCGGCAGCTTGATCCCGGTCTGTGGGAGATCACGCATAACCCGTGGGTGGTCCTGCAGACCGTCTCGCGCGACCGGATCGAGCGCGTGTTGGCCGATCCCGCCTTCCGCCAGAACGTGGATGGCCTAGTGGAGGCCGGCCGGCGGGCGGCGGCGGCGCCCGCTTGGTTTCAGCGGACTCATCCGCAAGCTCCGCTGACCTGCGCGGCGTATTTCAGCATGGAATTCATGTTGAGCGAGGCTCTGCCCATTTATTCGGGCGGTCTCGGCAATGTGGCCGGCGATCAACTCAAGGCCGCCAGCGATCTGGGCGTTCCGGTGGTTGGCGTGGGACTGCTCTACCAGCAGGGCTATTTTCGCCAGGCCATCGACAAGAACGGCGAGCAGGAGGCCCTCTTCCCGTACAACGACCCCGGACAGTTGCCGATCATGCCGTTGCGCCAGCCCAACGGGGAGTGGTTGCGCTTGGAAATTGCGCTGCCCGGATACTCGGTCTGGCTGCGGGCCTGGCAAGTCCAGGTCGGCAGAGTGAAGCTCTACCTGATGGACAGCAATGACGCGGCGAACTTTCCGGTACATCGCGGGATCTCGAGCGAGCTGTATGGCGGCGGCCCGGAGTTGCGCCTCAAGCAGGAGATGCTGCTCGGGATCGGCGGATGGCGGCTGCTTCGCGCGCTGGGAATGCAACCGGAGGTCTGTCACCTGAATGAGGGGCACGCGGCCTTCGCCGTCCTGGAACGCGCCCGCGACTTCATGGAGGAGACGGGGCAGCGCTTCGCGGCGGCTCTCGCGGCGACTCGCGCGGGCAACCTCTTTACCACCCACACCGCGGTGGCCGCCGGCTTCGACCGTTTCGCGCCCGCCCTGATCGAACAGTACCTCGCGAAATACGCCGAAAAGAAGCTCGGCATCGCGCTCCACGAGTTGCTGGCCCTCGGCCGCCACGACCCGGCCGATTCCTCGGAGCCGTTCAACATGGCGTATCTGGCCATCCGCGGGAGCGGGGCGGTGAATGGGGTGAGCCGCTTGCACGGGCAGGTGAGCCGGCGCCTCTTTCTGCCTCTGTTCCCGCGCTGGCCGGAAGAGGAAGTCCCCATCGGACACGTGACCAACGGGGTTCACATGCCCACCTGGGACTCCGCTCCCGCCGACGATCTTTGGATGGAAAGCTGTGGAAAGGAACGCTGGATGGGGGCCACGGAGACCATGGCGGAGGACATTGGCCGGGTCTCCGACGCCAGGCTCTGGCAATTTCGAACCGCGGCCAGCCAGTCTCTGGTGGAGTACGCGCGCCAGCGATTGTCGCTGGAATTGACCGCCGCGGGCGCGCCGCCCGAGGAGGTGGAAGCCGCCAGGCATTTCTTCGATCCCCGCGCCCTGACGCTGGGCTTTGCGCGCCGCTTCGCCACGTATAAAAGACCGAACCTGCTGCTCCACGACCCGCGGCGCCTGCTTCGTCTCTTGAGCGATCCGCGGCGCCCCGTGCAACTCATCATCGCCGGCAAAGCGCATCCGGAGGACCAGGCTGGGAGGGACCTGATTCGGGAATGGGTGCAGTTCATCCGCCGGCCCGAGACGCGCCCGCACGCCATCTTCCTCGGCGATTACGACATGCTCTTGAGCGAGCACCTGGTGCAGGGGATAGACGTCTGGATCAACACCCCGCGGCGCCCCTGGGAAGCCTGCGGGACGAGCGGCATGAAAACGCTGGTCAATGGGGGCCTCAACCTGTCGGAGCTGGACGGCTGGTGGGCGGAGGCCTATACGCCTGAAGTAGGGTGGGCGTTGGGGGACGGCCAGGAACATCACGACGATCCGGCCTGGGACGATGCCGAGGCCGACGCCCTCTACGGCCTGCTGGAGCGGGAAGTGATTCCCGAGTTCTATGCGCGCGACGAACAAGGCATCCCCACCGCCTGGGTGGCGCGGATGCGGAAAAGCATGGCGCGGTTGACGCCCCAGTTCTCGGCCGACCGCGCGGTGCGCGAATACGCCGAGCAACACTACCTGCCGGCCGCGGCAGCCTACCGCGAGCGCGCCGCCGATAAGGGCGCGGCGGGCCGGCAAGTGGCCGATTGGCGGGAAGCCATCGAGCGGCAGTGGCCCGCCATGCGCTTCGGCGAAATGAAGGTCGAGACCATCGGCGGGCAACACGTCTTCGAGGTCCAGGTCTTTCTCAACGGCGCCGACCCGAACTCGGTGCGGCTGGAACTTTATGCCGACGGCGCCGGCGGCCAAGGTCCCGTGCGCCAGGAGATGCAGCGCGTTCGCCAATTGGCGGGCGAGGCCGGCGGCTACGCTTATGGCGGACGGACCCCCGCCACCCGCCCGGCTACCGACTTCACGGCGCGCGCGATACCGCATCATCCCGGCGTAGCCGTCCCGTTGGAAACCACGCGAATCCTGTGGCAACGCTAAACGCCACTTGAGCGTGCGATTGTCAACAAATAGAAGTCCTTTTTCTTCTTTAATTTACAAGAAAACCTTGTCACTCGAAGGCCGAGTGTGCTAATAATAATATGCGAAGCCCAGCAGTCATCCGACACGGGCTTCATTCGGTAAACCGACTACTAATTCTCATGTGTGGAGGTTGTGGTTCCATGAACATTCGTCCGCTTTATGACCGCATCGTGGTCAAACGGATTGAGCCGTCCGAGCAGATGCAAGGCGGCTTGTACATCCCGGATTCAGCCAAGGAAAAGCCCCAGGAAGGCGAAGTTGTGGCCGTAGGCAAGGGCAAGCGCCTGGAGAACGGCAACATTGTTCCGCTTGACGTGCAGGTTGGCGACCATGTCCTGTTCGGCAAGTATTCGGGCAGTGAGGCCCCCAAGTCAATTGGAGAAGAATACCTGATCATGCGTGAGGACGAAATCCTCGGTATTCTCGAAGGCGCCGGCAAGGCTGGCAGCAACTAATCTAAGGAGTCGATACAGCGATGGCGAAACAGATTATCTATTCGGAAAATTGCCGTCAGGCGATATTGCGCGGCGTCAACCAGCTTGCCGACGCGGTGAAGGTTACGCTCGGCCCGCGGGGCCGCAACGTAGTGCTGGAGAAAAAGTTCGGCGGACCGAACATCACCAAGGATGGCGTTACCGTGGCCAAGGAAATCGAGCTGAAGGATCCGCTCGAGAACATGGGCGCGCAGATGGTCCGCGAGGTGGCTTCCAAGACCAGCGACGTGGCCGGCGACGGCACCACCACGGCCACCATTCTGGCCCAGTCGATTTTCCGGGAAGGCGTGAAGGCGGTAGCCGCGGGCGCCAACCCCATGGCTCTGAAGCGGGGCATTGAGAAGGCCGTGGATGTGGCCGTCGAGGAAGTCAAGAAGCTTTCGAGCCCCGTGACCGGCGACATGATCGCCCAGGTCGGGACGATTTCCGCCAACAGCGATTCCACCATCGGCAACATCATCGCGGACGCCATGAAGAAAGTGGGCAAGGACGGCGTCATCACGGTGGAAGAGTCCAAGACCATGGTTACGGAACTGAACACCGTGGAGGGCATGCAGTTCGACCGCGGCTATCTTTCCCCCTACTTCGTGACCGACGCGGAGCGGATGGAAGCCGTAATCGAAGATCCGTACATTCTGATTCACGAGAAGAAAATCAGCAATATGAAGGACCTGCTGCCGCTGCTCGAGCAGATCGCGCGCGCCGGCCGTCCGCTGCTGATCATCGCCGAGGAAGTGGAAGGCGAGGCCCTGGCCACCCTGGTGGTCAACAAGCTGCGCGGCACTCTGAACGCCTGCGCCGTAAAGGCTCCCGGTTTCGGCGATCGCCGCAAGGCCATGCTGGAAGATATCAGCATCCTCACCGGCGGCAAGGCCATCATGGAAGAGACCGGCATCAAGCTGGAAGGCGTCCGCCTGGACGACATGGGCCGCGCCAAGCGCGTGACCGTGGATAAGGACAACACCACGATCGTGGAGGGCGGCGGTTCCCAGAAGGCCATCGAGGGCCGCATCAAGCAGATCCGCGCCCAGATCGAAGAGACCACTTCCGATTACGACCGCGAGAAGCTCCAGGAGCGGCTGGCGAAACTGGCCGGCGGCGTGGCGGTGATCAAGGTCGGCGCGGCCACCGAAACCGAGATGAAGGAGAAGAAGGCCCGCGTGGAAGACGCTTTGCACGCCACCCGCGCCGCGGTCGAGGAAGGCATCGTTCCGGGCGGCGGCGTGGCCCTGCTGCGCGCGGCCAAGGCCCTCAAGAGCCTGGCATTGGAAGGCGACGAGCAGATCGGCGTAAACATCGTGCGCCGCGCCTGCGAAGATCCCGTCCGGCAGATAGTGGTCAACTCCGGCACCGAAGGCGCCATCGTGGTGGAGAAGATCCGCGCCAGCGAGAACCCGAACTTCGGGTACAACGCCCAGACGGACAACTATGAAGACCTGGTGAAGTCGGGCGTGATCGACCCCACCAAGGTGACCCGGACGGCGCTCCAGAACGCCGCTTCGATCGCTTCCCTCATGCTGACCACGGAAGCGATGGTGGCGGAGATTCCCGAAAAGAAGCCGGCTCCCATGCCCGGCGGCGGACACGGTCCCGAGATGGATTACTAACAACGGCTCGCTGAGGTGTAAGAGAAGCCGCGCTTCGGGGAAACCCGAGGCGCGGTTTTTTTTCGCTGGCGGCGGCACAGAGATCCCACAGATGGTAAACTTCATGCCGATGCGCCTGCGACAGATCAAAGCCCTGGAAGCCGCTGTCGGCTCCTGGAAGGACAAGGACCATCCCGAGCTGAAACAGGGCGCCGCCAAATGGGTCGACAAGCTGCGCCGGCAGGATGAAAAGCGCTTTAAGGAAGTAATCGCCCGCTGACATGGCGATGCCTCCGCCCCATCACGCCGCGAACGGATTGCTGATTCGCACGCCGAGGATTTCCTGCCCATCGTTCAGGTCTTCGGTATACAGCGCCTCCGCGCCTGCCCGTGCCGCCGACACAACAATCAGCGCATCCCAAAAGGAGATCTTCGCCTGGCCGGCCAACCCGGCGGCCGCTCGAATCGCCGCGTAATCCACCACCATCAGGGGCCAGGCCGCCAGATCCTCCAATACCGCCAACGCTTCCTCGATCGAGCAAGGCCGGCTCACCTTCCGGGTCAGCGTTACGAAAAGCTCCTGCAACACCTGCGTGCTTACGCGCAGACGGCCCTCTTCCATCAACTCGTTCATCAGCCGTTGCGCAACCTGCTTCTTCGGCGAGCTGCTCTTGTCGAATGCATACGCCAGCACGTTGGCGTCGACGAACCCCGGCCCCCTCTCACCGGTCATAGAGATCGTCGCGGCTCCAGTTCCGGTCACCGACTTCAACCACACCCGTCTCGAACGCCTTCCTCAGCCTCGCCCGGGCCAACCGCCTCCGGCTGGGCTCTTCCACCAGCGCTACCAGGTACTCGCGCACCAGTTGATTCACGCTGGTCCGTCGATCCAGCGCAACTTTTCTGGCCGCCAGGAGCAGATCCTCCTCCACAACCAGGGTCACGTTTTGTCTGGCTTTCTCCATAACCCCAGTGTAGCACGGAATCCGTGCAGCACGGATTCCGTGCGATCATCCGCGTCTTGCGCTTCGTACGGCGAACGCCAGGCCGGTCCATGTTTCGTCCACCGCGCAGACCTTGTAGTCTACCAGCCCCGTGGCCAATCCCATTTCCCGGACCCGCGGCTGGCTGAGGTCCCCGGCGAGCGGCGAAGTTTTCTTGGGCCAGAGGAGCCAGAGGGCGCATCCATCGCGCATTTCGGCGGCCAGCGGCGGCAAGGCGCGGCCGAGGGCGGCCGAGGATGCGACAAAGGCGAGGATCACATCAGCGTCTCTCGCCCTTCGGCCGAACCGTACCCCTTCCGGCAGCGGCTCGAGCTTCGCCTCAAAGCCCTCCGGCGCACGGTGCAGAGCCACCACGGAGTTCTCGCGGATGCGCAGCTTCTTGGCCAGCGGCGTTCCGGAGTACCCGGCGAAGGTGTCCGGCACGACCGGCTCGATGGGGTGTTCGCGCATGGCGCGCCGCAGCGCCGCGCCGGCTTTTGGCCAGGTGGTGAAGACCGCATCGGGAAGCAGGGCGCGCGCCCGCGCTGTCTTCTCGGGATGGCCCTCAATAAAGACCAGCGGCACGGAGCGGGTGGCCTTGCGCTGCCGGAAGGCGATGCCAACCGCGTTTCCGTGCGAAGGCAGCCTTGCCAGGTCGATCAGAATGGCGGCCGGAGGGTTGCCGGCCAGCGCGCGGAAGGCGTCGCCGCCCGGTCCCGAGAAGGCTTCCACCTCGAAGCCCTCGCGCCGCAGGCGGTCCGCCCGTTCGGCGGCTTCAGCGGCATTCCAGTGGATCAAAAGCACGCGCGGCATCGGTGACATTGTATAGGAAAGCAAAGAACCGAGGGAAACGCCCTGCGCCCTGGCGTCGCTCCCATGGGCCTTCACCGCGGAGCCGCGGAAACGCGGAGAAAGCGCGGAGCCTTGGCCACGGCGGCCGTGGCGGAATGAGTTGGGAAACTTGGTCTGGACGAGAGAAGTTTCCGGAGAGAGCGGTTGATGTGTGAAGCCAGTTCTTGGACCTCATTCCAAGATCTTGAAGTTCTACGCGTCTTCTCCGCGTCTCCGCGGTGAAGGGCGAACGGAGCTTACGGACGGACCACGGCTCTACGCCCGTACCACCCCGCTCACCGGTATCAGCCGGCTGCGGATCTGGTTCATCACGTCGGAGGCCAGAAAGGGCTTCCGAAGGACCGGGAAGTTGTGCTCTTCGCAGAGCGCTTCTTCTTCCGGCGGCAGGATAGTCCCGGTCATGACGATCACCAGCGCGTCGGGCACGGCTTGCAGGATCTCCACGCCCAACTCGACGCCGTTGCCATCGGGCAGCATATAGTCGAGCAGGGCCGCGTTGGGCTTGTTCTCCGCCACCAGGCGCTTGGCATCGGTGGCCGATTCGGCGGTGAGCAGGGTCCATCCGGCATCGGCCATCAGGCGCTCAAGAAAATGCAGCAGGTCGCGGTTGTCGTCCACCAGCAGAACGGTTGGAGCGGCCGGCGCCGCGGCTACGTCCGGCTGCACCGAGCGGATGTTGAGCTTCTCCCCATCCTCGGCCAATTCCACGCGCACCGCGCAGCCGGGGTTCACCTGGTTGGTGGCCACCAGGGTGGCCAGCGGCTGGGTGAGATGACGATGTATGGTGCGGTTCAACTCGCGGGCGCCGTATTCCGAACTGGTGCCTTTTCGCAGCAGAAACTGGCGCGCTTCCGCCGGGACTTCCAGCACGAACGAACGGGCCCCCAGGCGCGTGTTGACGTGGTTCTGGAGGTCCGTGATCTGCTGGTCCAGAATCGCCGAAAGCGATTCCGCCGTGAGCGGCTGGTAGGTGATGATGCAATCGATGCGGTTGACGAACTCGGGGGAGAAACGCTTCCGAACCGAAGCCAGACCGATGCTCTGCAGCTTGCCGGTGAGGTCCGCCCGCTGGGCGACCTTCACCGACTGAAAACCGAATGCCGGGTTGATCTCGCGCAGCATTTCGCGCGCGCCCAGGTTGCTGGTGAGAAACACCAGGCACTTTTCGAAGTTGACGGTGGAGTTATCGCCCAGGCGGAGCAGGCCCTTGTCCAACACGCCCAGCAGGAGGCGCGTCATGGAGGGCGCGGCTTTCTCGATTTCATCGAAAAGCACCAGCGATAGGCTGCACTTCTCGCTGGTCACCGAGTTCAGCTTCTGCTGCGTGAGCATGGGCTGGGTTTCGCGATGCCCCAAATAGCCCGGCGGAGCGCCGATCAGCTTGGCCACCTCGTGCTCCATCTGAAACTCGCCGCAATCCACCTTGAGGACGTTCTTCTCGCTGCCGTGAAGCACGTCGGCCAGCGCTTCGACGGTCTTGGTCTTGCCCGTGCCGGTAGGCCCGAGCAGCAGAAAAACCCCTACCGGCCGGCCTTCCGGCGCCAGCCCGGCCTGATACATCTGAATGTAGGGAACTATCACCCGGGTGGCCGCCGGTTGCCCGACAACCTTCTGCGACAGAAGCGCCGTGAGGTCCTCGACCGGATCGGCAGCCGGCTTCCGCGACCGGCCCTGAGTGTTCCTCGGCTTATCCACCCCGCTCTCCGACTTGATTATAACGGCCGCGGGCGGCTTCGCCCGGCTTCGCCGTCGCTCCTGGGGATGGTTCAGCTCTCTCATGGATTGCTCTAAGGTGGAATCGAAACAGCAGTTTATCGACGGCGCGGGAGAACCCAAAAAGAAATTCCCTTCTACTGTGAACGCCGGTCTCTTCGTTGGTTGTAACACGGGAGCGCCCAATGCGCGCGTTAGATTCAGTACACCCGCCTGGGGTGTTGTGGATAGCAGGATGGGGGACGGCCAGGCGTGGGCTCGACTACCTGTGCCGGAAAGTGATTCTGCCTTTCGTCAGGTCGTAAGGCGACAGTTCCAGAGTAACCTTATCGCCCGCCAGGACGCGGATTCGATTGCGGCGCAATCTGCCGGCCAGGTGAGCCAGGACGATGCGCTCGTGCTCGATTTGCACGCTGAACAGCCCGCTGGGGAACTTCTCCAATACCGTACCGGTTACTTCGATGCTGTCCTCTTTGCTCATAAACCTCCAGTTCCGGGGAGCGGGCCGGCCGGGCGTTTGGACGCACGGCAGGCCCGCCCATTTCTTCAGGCCGCCGTGACGTTGGTCGCCTGCAGACCTTTGGGCCCTTTCGTGACCTCAAACTCCACTCTGGAGCCTTCATCCAGCGTGCGATAACCCTGCGTTTGAATCGCCGAGAAATGCACAAAGACGTCCTCTCCGTTTTCCCGCTGGATAAAACCGTAGCCCTTGGCTGCGTTGAACCACTTCACTGTACCTTTTTCTTTCATGTGCTTCTAATCCTTCTTTGATAATCGAGAAATGCACCCGGTCTGGCCGTCCCTAAACAAAAAGGGGGAGCGGATGGAATCACGCTACCCCCCTTTGTCGCGAAACGGAAAACAGAATCCAAATGCCATTTCATTATACAACAGCGCGCCAGCGCAACCCGGCCGGATGCACACGAATCCGTCCGAAGCGCGGAATTGCGATACGTCAGATCGACCGCGGAGACGCCGAGACGCCCAGAAGGCGCGGAGGATCGTCGATTTGCGAACTCGATTCTCCGATTTGATCCTGAAACCTCGAAGTTCTCCGCGGTTCCTCCGCGTCTCGGCGTCTCCTAAGAAACAAGATGGTCCCTTTGTTGAAAAAACGGCAGTCAGCCCATTGGCCCAAGTTCACCGCGGAGCCGCGAGACGCGGAGAAATCGCGGAGCCTTGGCCACGGCGGCCGTGGCGGAATGAGTTGGGAAACTTGGTCTGGACGAGAGAAGTTTCCGGAGAGAAATTCAAGATCTTCTTCTCTCCGCGATTCCTCCGCGTCTCCGCGGTGAAGGCCCGTTTCTTCCTCCACCAGACTGGTCTCCCAGCCCCCTGCTCCGCGGTGAAGGCGTCCCGGAGATCCCCGAGTCCATGATGAGTATACGTGTACAATACGTATAGCAGGTTGTCATGAAGCGAAAGCTAACAATCACTGTCAGCGAGGCCGTCTACGAGGGCCTTCACCGGACCGTTGGCCGGCGCCGCATCAGCCAGTTCCTCGAGAAACTCGCGCGTCCTCACGTCGTGCCGCCGGAGATCGAAGCTTCGTACCGCGAGATGGCCGCCGACCAGGCCCGCGAACAGGAGGCGCTGGAGTGGTCCGAAGGACTGATCGCCGACTCTCTCAACGAGCCCCATGCTTCGCGGTGAAGTGTGGCGGGTGGATTTCGATCCTTCGCTGGGCGGTGAAATCCGGAAGACCCGTCCCGCCGTCATCGTCAGTAACGATGCCTCCAACCGCAATCTCAACCGCGTTCAGGTGGTTCCGATCACGAGCAATATAGCCCGCGTTTACCCCTGTGAAGCCCTGATCGACCTGAATGGCGAGCCCCGCAAAGCCATGGCCGACCAACTCGCCACCGTCGGCAAGCAGCGGCTCCAATCCAGGTTGGCAACCCTGTCGCTCGACGACCTCCGCGCGGTCGACCGGGCCATCCGCGTTCAACTTGGTCTCTCGCCGTCGTAAGCCCAACCCCAGGTCCTACCCCAGCCCGCACCGTTCCAGCAACGCCCGCGGATCTGGGTCCCGGCCCATGAACTGGCGGTACAACTCGGCGGGGTCCTCGCTGTCTCCCCTGGCCAGGATCGTGTCGCGGAATTGGGCCCCGATCTCCGGGCTGAAAATGCCGTGGTCTCGGAACCTGGTGAATGCGTCGGCGTCGAGCACCTCAGCCCACTTGTAGGAATAGTAGGCGGCGCCGTAGCCCACCGGATCGGCGAACAGGTGGGTGAAGCCGGCGATCATGGCGTGATTCGGCGGCAGGGGGGCGGGGCTGAAATCCTCGACGATGCGGCGCGTATACTCCACCGGATCGCCATCGCGCTCCGGCGAATAGGCGGTATGCAGCAGCAGGTCCACGAACCCAAACCCCAATTGGCGCATCTGCGCATTGGCCGCGCGGAAGGTGCGCGCCCGCTTCATCTTCCCGAAGAGGTCTTCGGGTATCGGCTCGCCGGTCTTCCAATGACGGGCGAACATATCCAGCGCGCCGCGCTCCCAGCACCAGTTCTCCATGATTTGGGAGGGAAGCTCGACGAAATCCCAGGCCACGTTGGTCCCCGCCAGGGTGCGGATCTCCACCCGGCTGAACAGGTGGTGCAGCAGGTGGCCGAACTCGTGGAAGATGGTTTCCACCTCGCGATGGGTGAGCAGAGCCGGCTGGTCCGCCAGGGGAGGCGTGAGGTTCCCGCAGATGCAGCCGAGGTGCGGGCGAAACCCGCCATCGGACGGGCCGCCGGTGATCAGGGCGCCCATCCATGCGCCGCCGCGCTTGTTCTCGCGCGGGCTCCAGTCCGTGTAGAAGCCGCCCAACAGCCCGTCGCCGGCGTCGCGGATGGCGTAGTAGCGAACCGCGGCATCCCACACCGGCGCGCCCCGCTCTTCCACCACGTGCACGCCGTACAGCCGGTTGACCAGTCCGAACAGGCCGGCTATCACGCTCTCCAAGGGGAAGTAGGGCCGCAGGGCCTCCTCGTCGAACTCGTAGAGCGCGGCGCGCTGTTGCTCGGCGTAGTAGGAAACGTCCCACGGCGCCAAAGCGGGGGCGCCAACGCCCTCGAGCGAGCGGCGGAATTCCAGCAGTTCCCGGTTCTCCTCGCGGAAGCGCGTTTCGGTTTTGGCTTTCAGATCCTCCAGAAACGCTAGGGCTCGGGCGCCGTTGTGCGCCATGCGGTCTTCCAGTACAAGGTCCGCGAAATCCCGGAATCCCAGCAGACGGGCTTTTTCGGCCCGCAGCTCCAGAATTCGGCGGACCAGCGGGCGATTGTCCCAGGGGCCTTCGGTAGCGCGTACGGCATAGGCTTCGTAAATCCGCCGGCGAATGGCGGCATTGTCCAGATACGTCATCACCGCGAAGTAGTCCGGCGCTTGCAGGGTGAAACGCCAGCCCTCACGCCCCTTGCGGGCCGCGCTCTCGCGGGCGGCGGCCACGGCCGAGGGCGGCAAGCCGGCCAGGTCCGCCTGGTCTTCAATCAGCAGCTCGAAGGCATTGGTGGAATCGAGGACATTTTCGGCGAACCGGGTGGTGATCCGCGTCAGCTCCACGTCCAGTTCTTCCAGACGCTTCTTGCCGGCAGGGTCGAGGTCCGCCCCTTGCCGGCGGAAGGTCTCCACCGTCTTCTGAAGAAAGCGCCGGCGCTCCCCCTCGAGCCGCGCGGCTTCGGGAGATGCGGCATAGGTCTTGATGCTCTTCCACAGGCCCTCGTCGAGCGGAATGCCGGTGAAGAATGCGCTGGCCGGCGGCTGTACGGCGTTGAAAGCGCTGCGCAGCTCCGGCGTGGTGGCTACCGATTCCAGGTGGCGCACCAAGCCCATGGCATAGTCCAGAGGCTCGGTCAGCTCGTCGAGCGCCAGCATGGTGTTGGCGAAGGTGCGTGGGGACGGGGCGGAGGCGATGGCGGCCAGGCGCGAGCGTCCATCCTCCAGTAGGGCGGCGATGGCGGGCTCTATCTCCGGCGTCCGTACGCGGTCGAACGGGATGGGGAACTGGATCGAGAGCAGTGGATCGGAGGCGGGTTGGGGCACCATTTCAATTTAACAGCACCGGATCCGAGCGTCTGGCGACGGCAGTGCCTGAAAGGTGCGTTGAATCGGAAACGGGGCGGCAGTGTGGATCTTCCGGCTTAGGGATGCTCGGGCCGCACTACGGAAGATGCTGGAGGCCGGTCGCTGCTTCATGCAGAAACACCAACTGCGTCGCCAGTAGATCGGACAAGAGGCGCTCCATGGCGGAGAGGTCAAGTCTGCCCGCCGCCCAGGCTCTGTCGGCCTCGCGCAACGCCACGTTATAGGGCTCCCGGTTCTCTTCAATCAACTGTGGGATGTTCTTCTGGGCAGCGGGTGGCGCAAATTGCAGGCCTATGCAGAGCACCAGATACGAGAAGGCGCGGGCCGTCCTGCCATTGCCGCCAAAGAACGGGTGAATCCAGTTCAACCTCCACATGGCATAGGCGGCAAGGTGCACCGGTGTCATTGTTGTCCAGTTCTGGTTGACGTAGTCGCACATCTCCTGCGCCAACACGGGGACGAGATCGTGATCTGGCGGTTGATAGAGGACTTCTCCGCTGTGGTTCTTTATTGTGACAGGACCATCCCGGAAGCGGCCAGCGCATCGGTAAATCTGGTTTACGGCAATTCGCTGAAGTTCGAGGAGGTGTTCCGGGACGACAGGCGATCCCTCCATCCACTGCGCGGCCGTGTGCAAAACGAAACGAGCCTGAATCACGCCATTGCGCGTCTCCAGGCTCGTCTTTTCCCTTTCGTCTCGGTAGATCGTTCCTTTAGGAACAACGGGCGCAATCTCGATCACTTTTGATCACGTTCGGCTCTCAGCGACTCCATCGCTTTGTCGATATCAACCATCGTGATGCTGTCGTTTTCGAGACGCGTATTGCCGTATGCGAAGCTACGGACCTGTCGATCCTGCTCTTCTTCGCTGAATCCGTAGGTTTGCCGATACTCGCGGGCGCGTTCGATTAGATAATCCAGGTCTGACATCGGGCGAACCCTCCGTGGTCCTCGTTCTTTAGACGTTCAATATACCGCCCCGGTTTGGGAGAATGCAATTTGGGCAGACAAGAACGTCTACTTCCCCACCTAAACTGTACCACTAGTACGGGGTCGGGGGAGGCCCCTACTGCGTCGGCCCGTTCCAGCCGTTACGCTCGGATCGTTCCGCATCCTTGTGGCCCATCGCAGCGGCCGGCCTCGTTCCTTGCAGGCAAGTGTTCGCGGTTTCCCCTTCAGCGCACCTTTCAGGCACGACCCTGGCAGCGCGAAGAACGCCGCCTGCGGCGCCGGAGGCGGGATGAAATCCCGACCTCGCTTCTCAGGCGCGGCACGCCGGGCCGGGGGCGACGCTGGCCTCATACGCCTGGCGCACTATCGGCTCCGCGATATCGCGCAACTGCGTCCAGTGAAGACTGCTGCCCAGCTCGCTATCGGAGCCGGCCGCCATGTTGGAGCCGCCCCACAGCCTCACCCCGGGCAAATCCTCGGCGGCCTGGAAGGCTTCGATCAGTTTGAGCACCTCGAAGACGTCGTCGTCGTATGGCGAGCCTCGAATCACGCTGTACGTACATCTACCGCTGGGCCGCGTGGCTACCAGGCTGATGAAGTTGGTGAAACCCTGCGCCGCCAGCACCAGGCGGGAATTGGGGTCGCCTTTCTCGTCGGCAATCACAAAATTGTAGGGAGAGACGTACAGGATTTCCGGCTTGGCGGTGATGGGGGCGATGCCGGCGCGGCCCTCCAGAAGGTCCAGCAGACGGTCGCACACTTCCCGGATCGTATCCTTGATGAGCGCTTCGTCCCCTTGCGTCTTCCCGAGCATGCGCTGCTGGCAGTACGGCTGGAACACCCAGGTGAAATGATTGTTCACCAGCTCTTCGAGGTTGATGGGGTACAGGCCGCCGCAGACATCGATCTTGTTGTTGAACTGCACGATCTGTCGAATCAGCGGCGAGCTTTTGCGCTCCAGCAGTTCGTGGTACTCGAGGATGAAGCAAGCCAGGCACACGTCCTGGTCGGCATTCCATACGTAGACCGGTATGGGCCGCTTTCTCTTGAGCCAGCGTTCCATGAACCGTCCCTGACGGACGGCGATGTAGGCCTGCATGGCCGCGCTCATGGTGGCTTCGCGGACCACGCCGGCGTGGTGATCGAAATGGACGTGGTGGCCGCGATGGCCGGGCGTGTCGTCGACCACTTCGAGGCCTATCGAGTACTCGGGGGCCCCGCTCATGAATTCCGCCCAGTTCGCGAAGCGATGGGGGGGTACTTGCAACGCTATGTCTTTGAAAAAGCGATCCATCTTGCTCACGCCCGCTCCGGCGGCATTCCCCGTTGCCGGAAGCCGGGCGGCTCGGCTCCGTCCATGAGACATTGTCCCCACCCAGGCTGGAGTTCCGACCAACTGAACTTCACGAGGTGTTGCTATGCCGTAATTGTATCATGCATTTCAAATCGGCCTTTCCGGCGATTCCCATTAGGCGCCCCTCGAAAACTGAGAGTTTCTCTTCCGCAATGAACTAATGTAATCAGAGTTCCAAGCCGATCATTGATTCGGGCGCGTTGCGCGCCCGTTATGGTAACCGTGCATACGATAGCCATCTGCGATACCGAGCCCATCGCCATTGAGGGCTTGCGGAGCCTGCTCGAATCCGAGGATTGGCTGCGGGTCGTCGCCGCCGACACGTCCCTGGGGGACGCCATGGAATCGGTTGGCGTTCTCCACCCCGCCATTGTGGTGGTGGACAAAGCGCTGGGGTTTGGCGCCGTCGTCGACTGGGTCACAACCCTGCGCATCGCCCACCCCTCCGCCGCGGTCCTGGTTTGGGGGACCTTTCTCTCGGAATCGGAGTCGCTGCGTCTGCTCCAGTCCGGAGTGTCCGGCATCGTTCGGAAGACCGCTTCGCTCGACGCGCTGCTCGCCTGCTTGCGCGCCGTGGCCGGCGGGAAAACCTGGGTCGAGGACTATATGTCGTCGCCGGGCGACGTCCGTGTCGGCTCGGCGAATCACCGGCTGACCCCCAGGGAGTCGCAGGTTCTGGCGCTGGTGGAGCGAGGAATGCGGAACAAGGATATCGCCAAGGCCCTGGGCATCAGCGCCGGCACGGTAAAGATCCACCTGAAGCACATCTTCGAAAAGACCGGCATTCGCGGCCGCTACGGGCTGGCGGTCTCGGCCCTGAAAGACAAGGGTATGGGCGCCGGCGTAGTCCAGTTCGTGTGAGGGGAGCGCGTGTGTCGCACGCGGTAGCCGAAGTTCGTCGCGGAGCCCTCGATTCTTGCCATTTTCTCTTTCGCCTCTGCCGGGGCTCATCGTCCACGCTGCGTAGAGTCGGGCGTACACGTCGTTCGGATCCAGGCGGTTTTGCCAAGTAACGGAGCGGTCGTCCACTTCAGCGTGTGCACGAAATCCCCGTACCGACGCGTCGCACACCCGCTGAAGCTCGCCACGCTACGCGTGCGCCGCGCGTATAGAATAGAAAAAGAATGTATCGAACCCCGCTTCTATCCATCGCCGCCGCGCTTCTCTTTGCGCCGGCCGGCCCGGCTCAGAAGGCCGCCAGCCCAGCCCCCAGCGCCGCCCCGAAAAGCGCTTTCGACAAGCCCACCATGGAAGCTTACGCGCGCCATCTTTGGGTGCTGGGTCCCGAGTTTACGGTCACGGTCGGCGACCCCGTGCCTTCCGAGCAACTGCCGGGATTCAAGGAAGTCACCATACGGATCGCGCAGGGAGCGGGGACCCAGGATGTCGGACTGCTGGTATCGAACGATGGCTCCCGCATCGTGCAAGGCAGCATCTACAACATCAATTTCAACCCGTTCAAGGCGGATCTGGACAAGCTCAAAACCCAGTTTCAGCCCAGCCAGGGAACGCCGGGCGCGCCGGTGGTGCTGGTGGAGTTCAGCGACATGCAATGCCCGCACTGCAAGATCCAGGCGGAGCTGCTGAAGCAGAATCTGCTCAAGACATACCCCACGCAGGTGCGGTTCTACTATATGGATTATCCGCTAGTCCAGTTGCACCCGTGGGCCAAGGCCGCCTCCATGGCCGGGCGTTGCGTGTTCCACGGGAATCCGCAGTCGTTCTGGGATTACCACGATTGGGTCTTTGCCCACCAGGAGACCCTCACGCCCGAGACTCTGAAGAGCCAAGTGATGGAGTGGGCCAAGAGCCAGAAGGAGTTGGATGCGCTGCAACTGAGCCGCTGCATCGACGACAAGGCCACCGAGAAAGAAATCGACGCCAATATCGCCGAGGCGAAGGACCTGGCGATCGACGGGACGCCGGCGCTGTTCATCAACGGCCGGCGCATTCCGAACGGAATCGACTGGCCGAGCATCAAGCGGGTGATCGATTTCGAGCTCGAGTATCAGAAGACCGCCAAGAACGCCGGCGAGGATTGCGGGTGCGAAACCAAGCTGGACACGGCCCTGCCGATTTCCACAGCGCCGGCGGGCCCAAAGGGCGCCCCGCCCGCCGGGAAGAAGTAGAGGCGGGGATCCGGCGGCTGGCAGGCTGAAGCGCCTGCCCCACAATCCGGCGGCAGGCTGGCAAGCCCGCCCCACGGTGTATCATAAGAAATCGATAGAAATCCAAAATATGACGAATGTAGATCTTCAGGCTCGGCGAGAAGCGTTGGCCGAGGAGCATGAACGCCTTCTTCGGCGGCGCAATGAGCCGGCGCCCGAATCCCACGGCTGGTTCGAGCGGTTTCAATATCCGGTGCTGACGGCGGCCCACACGCCGTTGATCTGGCGGTACGATTTCGACGCGGCCGCCAATCCGCTGTTCCTCGAGCGGCTGGGAATCAACGCCGCTTTCAATGTGGGGGCCATGGAGTGGCATGGCAAGGTCATTCTCATGGCGCGGGTGGAAGGCCTCGACCGCAAGTCGTTCTTCGCCGTCGCCGAGAGCGACACCGGCGTCGACGGCTTCCGTTTCTGGGACCACCCGGTGGCGATGCCGGAGACCGAGGAGCCCGAAACCAACGTCTATGACATGCGGCTGACGGCGCATGAAGACGGCTGGGTTTACGGCCTGTTCTGCGCGGAGCGCAAGGACCCGGAGGCGGCGCCGGGGGACCTCTCGAGCGCGGTGGCGCAATGCGGCGTGGCTCGCACGCGCGATCTGAAGACCTGGGAGCGGCTGGCCGACCTGCGGACCCCCTCGGCCCAACAGCGCAATTGCGTTCTGCACCCGGAGTTTGTAGGCGGCAAGTATGCCTTCTACACGCGCCCGCAGGATAGCTTCATCGAGGCGGGCACCGGCGGCGGCATCGGCTGGGGCCTGGCGGCCAACATGGAGCGCGCGGTGATCGAACAAGAGATCATCATCGAGCGCCGCGAGTACCACACCATAAACGAGGTCAAGAACGGCCTCGGGCCGGCTCCCATCAAGACCGGCAAGGGCTGGCTGCACCTGGCCCACGGCGTGCGCAACACGGCGGCGGGGTTGCGCTATGTCCTGTACTGTTTCCTGTGCGACCTGGCGGAGCCCTACAAGGTGATCGCCAAGCCCGGCGGATATTTTCTGGGACCGCGGGGAGAGGAGCGGGTGGGCGATGTTTCCAACGTGACTTTCTCGAACGGCTGGGTGCGACGCGGGGCGGAGGTCCTGATTTATTACGGCGCGTCCGACACCCGCACGTACGTCGCCCGCACCACGGTGAACCGGCTGCTCGACTACGTCCTGAACACGCCTCCCGACCCCTTGCGCAGCGCCGCCTGCGTCCAACAGCGCGTTGGGCTGATCGAGAAGAACCTGCGCCTGGGCGTGCAGGGGGACAGGCGATGATGGACGCGGCCGCGAGACGCGCCTGGGCGGCGCGCTTCAAGCGGGAGCTGGTGGGCAACATCCTGCCGTTTTGGATGCGCCATACGGTGGATCGCGAAAACGGCGGGTTTTATGGGGTGGTGGATTGCGACCTGGGCGTGGATAAGCAGGCGCCGCGCGCCGCCGTCATCAACACGCGAATCCTGTGGACTTTCTCCGCGGCGGCCCGCCAGTTCGGCGACTTCGCCTACCGCGAGATCGCCGATTGGGCTTACGCCTACATACTCGACAAGTTTTGGGACAAGACCTACGACGGCATTTACTGGATGCTCGATTACCAGGGCCATCCGATTTCGGACCGCAAGCAGATTTACGCCCAGGCTTTTGGCGCATACGCCCTGGCCGAATACTTCCGGGCCACCGGCAAGCCGGAGAGCCTGGAACTGGCGCGGCGGCTGTTCCGCCTGATTGAAGTCCACAGCTACGACCCCGTTTACGGAGGCTATCTGGAAGCGTGCAGCCGGGATTGGGGCGCGCTGGAGGACTTGCGCCTGAGCGAGAAAGACCTCAACAGCCCCAAATCCATGAACACGCACCTGCATATCGTGGAGGGTTACACCAACCTGCTGCGCGTGTGGCGGGTTCCGGAGCTGGAAACCCGGTACAAGGCGCTGCTCGAAACCACCATGGACCACATAGTCGACAGCCGCACGGGCCACTTCCACCTGTTCTTCGACAAACAGTGGAACTCGCTCAACGACCACGTCTCCTATGGCCACGATATCGAGGGCAGTTGGCTGATTTATGAAGCCGCCGAAGTATTGCGCGACGGCCCGCTCGTCGAACGCGCGCGCGGCATCGCCCTCAAGATGGCGCAGGCCGTTTACGACCAGGCGCTGGACCGGGACGGCAGCCTGTTCTACGAGGCGGATTCGGCGGGCAAGCTGATCGACCCGAACAAGCACTGGTGGGCGCAGGCGGAAGCGGTGGTGGGCTTCTACAACGCCTGGCAGCTTTCCGGCGAAGAGCATTTTCTGCGCCAGGCATGCCGGATTTGGGAGTACATCGAAGAGAAGGTGGTGGACCATGTCCACGGGGAGTGGCACGCCAAGCTGAAGCCCGACGGCGTGCCTTTCACGGCGCAAGAGGACAGCGACGCCTGCCTGGTGGGCCCGTGGAAATGCCCGTACCACAATACCCGGGTGTGTTTGGAGATGATGAGGCGGCTGGGAGAGTAAGCAGAGTAGGTCGGCAGGCGAAAGCGCCTGCCCCACAAGTCCGCGAGTCGCCATTGTGGGGCAGGCGCTTCCGCCTGCCAACAGTCAGGTGACACTTCATGCAATACGGCTACTTCGACGACAAGAACCGCGAGTACGTGATTACCCGGCCGGACACGCCCCTGCCGTGGATCAATTATCTGGGCTGCCAGGCCTACTTCGGAATCATTTCGAACACCGCGGGCGGATATTCCTTCTATCGCGACGCCCGCCTGCGCCGCATCACGCGCTACCGCTATAACAACGTTCCGTTCGATTTCGGCGGGCGCTACCTGTACCTGCGCGACGACGAAGCGGGCGAGTATTGGTCGCCCTCATGGCAGCCCACCGGCGGAGAACTGGAGCAATACTCGTGCCGCCACGGAATGGGCTATACCACTATCGGCTCGCGGCGGCGCGGCATTACGGCCAGCACGCGGTATTTCGTCCCCATGGACGAGAACCTGGAAATCTGGCAGCTCACGCTGACCAATGGGCGGCTTACGCCGGCGGCGCTCTCGGTGTTCTCGGTGGCGGAGTTCTGCCTGTGGGACGCGCAGGACGATTCCACCAACTTCCAGCGGAATTTCAGCATTGGGGAAGTGGAAGTCGAAGACGGCGTCATCTATCACAAGACGGAATACCGCGAGCGCCGCGACCACTTCGCCTGGTTCGCCTGCTCGGCCGAGCTGGCCGGTTTCGATACCCAGCGCGAAGCGTTCCTGGGGAACATGAGGGGCTGGGACAGGCCGGCGGCGGTGGAGCGCGGAGAACTATCCAACTCCGTGGCTCACGGGTGGGCGCCCATTGGCTCCCATCATGTGCGGATGGTCTTGCAGCCGGGAGAGACGCGCCAGGTTCTCTTCGTGCTCGGCTACCACGAGAACCCCAAGGACGACAAGTTCGACCCGCCCGAATCGCAGGTGGTCAACAAGCGTACCGTGAAGCCGGTGATCGCCAGGTATCTCGACCCGGCCAACGCCGACGCGGCCTTCGACCGGCTGCGCGCGTACTGGGACAGTCTGCTGGGCATCTGCCAGGTCGCAACGCCCGATATCCACACCGACCGCATGGTGAACGTGTGGAACGCATATCAGTGCATGGCCACGTTCAACATGTCGCGCTCGGCCTCGTTCTACGAATCGGGCATCGGCCGCGGCCTGGGCTTCCGGGACTCCAACCAGGACCTGCTGGGATTCGTTCACATGGTTCCGGAGCGGGCCCGCGAGCGCATACTCGACCTGGCCGCCACCCAGCTTCCCAGCGGCGGCGCTTATCACCAGTACCAGCCGCTCACCAAGAAGGGCAACAACGACGTAGGCGGTAATTTCAACGACGATCCGCACTGGCTGATTGTGGGCGTGGCGGCGTACCTGAAAGAGACCGGCGATTGGAGCATTCTCGACGAGCCGGTGCAGTACGATAACGAGGCCGGCTCCGAGCAGCCGCTGTACGAGCACTTAGAGCGGTCGTTCCGCTATACCCTCGACCGGCTGGGACCGCACGGCCTGCCGCTCATCGGACGCGCCGACTGGAACGACTGTCTCAACCTGAACTGCTTCTCCGATACGCCCGGCCAGTCCTTCCAAACCACCACCAACAAGGAAGGCAAGGTGGCCGAATCGGTTTTCATCGGCGGCCTGTTCGTGCTGGCATCCCAGGAAATGGCGGCCATTGCGAGGCGCCGCGGCCTGGCGGATGAGGCGCGGCAGTATATGTCGGAAGGCGCGCGCATGGAGGAAACGGTGCGCGCTCACGGCTGGGATGGCGAATGGTTCCTGCGCGCCTATGACGATTTCGGCCGGAAAGTGGGGTCGAAGGAATGCGCCGAAGGGAAGATCTTCATCGAGCCGCAAGGGTTTTGCGTTCTGGCCGGCATCGGGCTCGAGGACGGCATGGCCGCCAAGGCGCTCGATTCGGTGCGCCAGCGCCTGGCCACGCCGCACGGCATCATCCTCCAGCAGCCCGCGTACTCGCGCTATTACCTGGAGTTGGGCGAGATCTCTTCGTATCCGCCCGGCTACAAGGAGAACGCGGGCATCTTCTGCCACAACAATCCGTGGGTGATCGTCGCCGAGGCCATTATGGGCCATGGAGACGAAGCCCACGACTATTACTCGCGCATCAACCCTTCCGCGCGCGAGCCCATCAGCGACGTGCACCGCTGCGAGCCCTATGTATACGCGCAGATGATCGCCGGCCGCGACGCGCCCACTCACGGCGAGGCCAAGAACTCCTGGCTTACGGGCACGGCGGCGTGGAATTACTACGCCATCTCGCAGTGGATCCTGGGCATCCGTCCGGATTATGACGGCCTGCGCATCGCGCCGGTGATTCCGGAGCGCTGGCAGGGCTTCAACGCCGTGCGCCAGTACCGCGGCGTGACGTATAACATCACGGTGCGGCGGCAAGGGCCCGGCAACGCGGTGACGCTGATCCAGGATGGCCGGCCGGTGGCGGGCAACGTGCTCCCGCACCCCGGCGCCGGCCGCACGGAATCGACGGTGGAAGCGATACTGGGATAGGAGACGTCTGGGCCGTTTTTGACGCGGAGACGCGGAGACGCGGAGAATGACATGGGGGAGAGTCGAAAGCGAGAACACGGTGGCAGCGGAGATGGCTCATAAGTCGAAGAAAGAAGTTACCTCCGACTTCTTCCTCTGTCTCTGTTTTCTCCGCGTCTCCGCATCTCCGCGTCAAGAAGGGATTCTGAGTGGCTCGGTTATCTCGGGATAAGTACCACTAGGAGGGTTTTGTGTATACGCCAAACGACACGCGCTATGCCACCATGCAATACCGCCGCTGTGGCCGCAGCGGGCTGCGCCTGCCCGTGATTTCGCTCGGGCTGTGGCACAACTTCGGCGGAGTGGATACCTTCGAGAACCTGCGCGCCATGCTGCGCCGCGCCTTCGATCTGGGCGTGACGCACTTCGACCTGGCCAACAACTACGGACCGCCGCCCGGTTCGGCCGAGCAGAACTTCGGCCGGGCATTGCGCATGGACCTGGGCGCCTGGCGCGACGAGATGATCATCTCGACCAAAGCCGGCTATGACATGTGGCCGGGGCCCTATGGCGAGTGGGGCTCGCGTAAGTACCTTCTGGCGAGCCTGGACCAGAGCCTGCGGCGCATGGGCTTGGAGTACGTGGACATCTTCTATTCGCACCGGCCGGACCCGGAGACGCCGATCGAGGAGACCATGGGCGCGCTCGACAGCGCGGTACGTTCGGGCAAGGCGCTCTACGCCGGCATCTCCAACTACGACGCCGGGCAGACCGCCCGCGCCGTCGCCGTGCTCCGCCAACTGGGCACGCCCTGCCTGATTCACCAGATGAAGTACTCGATGTTCGTGCGCACGCCGGAGGAGGGACTGCTGGACAAGCTGTCGGAGGAAGGCGTGGGCGGCATCGCATTCTCTCCGCTGGCGCAGGGGCTGCTAACGGACCGCTATCTGGAGGGCGTGCCGTCCGGTTCACGCGCTTCCAAGCCGGGCACGTTCCTGAAGCGCAGCGACGTCACCGAAGAGCGCGTGGCCAAGGTCCGCGCGCTAGGCGATGTGGCGCGGCAGCGCGGCCAAAGCCTGGCTCAACTGGCCCTGGCCTGGACGCTGCGCCATGAAGCCATGGCCAGCGCCTTGATCGGCGCGAGCGGGGTCGAGCAGATCGAGCAATGCGTGGCCACGCAAAATGACCTGCGATTCGATGCGCAGGAGTTGCGGCGGATTGAAGGCATCCTGGCGTAGTGGGGTCAGGCCTTCTGGCAAGGCAAAAGGCCTGGCCCCACAAGTTCAGGCGGCGAACCGCAGGATCTCGACTTCGGCCCCACTCTGAACCGCCGATTCGGCCTTCTCCAGCACTTGGGCGGCTACGTCGCTAGAAAGGTAGTACTCGCCGCAGTTGTCGCACACATCGGCGGGCGCCTGTTTCAAAATCACGGTTGTCTCGCCGCGTTGGACCGTCACGGTGACGCGTCCGTCGAGTGTCTTTCCGTTTCTGCAAATCACGCAGCTCATCGACCGCTTTTATCGTACCAGTTACGGCTGCCACGGAATCACCTTCAGCGATACGCTTTTCTTGTCGCTTTCTTTGAGCGACAGCGCTTCGGCCTTGCCCCCGACTTTGTTCAAGTATTCCGGGTCTTTGTAGGCGGCGGTTTCCACGTCTTCCCACGCCAGCGCTTTGTACTCGCCCGGCGCCACGCCCTTGAAGCTGAAACTTCCGTCCTTGCCGGTTCGCGTTTCCCGGTAGAGCGAGGCGCGCTTGGAATCGGGCATCAGCACCACCGTCGCGTCGGCTGCCGGGTTGTCGTCCGCGTCGCGTACCGCGCCGGTGACTTCGGCGCCTGCCAGGCTCAGCCGGATTTGCAGCGGGCCTCCCGCGCCCCCGGCGAGGTCGAACCCCTCGTCGGACGCCTCCTGCCCGCCCAGTCTCACCGATTTGACATAGGAACTCTCCGGCCCTCCACTCACCTGCGCCAGGTAGCGGGCCGGCGCCACATTCTTTAATGTGAACCTGCCGTCTTCGCCCACCGGACCGGTGGGAGTGGCAATACTCTTCGCGCCCGGCGGCGCGGCCAGCGTAACCGTCATATTCTTGAGCGCGGCCGGCGCCGGGCCATCCACCGTTACGGTTCCCGCCAGCTCGCCCGCCGCCGCCAGCCCCAACGTAACTCCCGCGAGGTGCTCCTTGGCTACCTGGATCTCCTGAGAAGAGAAGCGAATGAAGACGTTCGGATCCTCCGAGATCCCGATCAGCGTGTACCCTCCGGGCGTCACCCCGGCTATCTCAAAGGTCCCATCCGGTTTGGCGGCGGCGCTTCTGCCGCTGGCAAGCTGCTGCATGGAACCGGCGCTCTTAGGCATGAGCATGAGCAGCACCTGCTTGCCCTCCGCTGCTCCGCTCACCTTGCCCCTGACGCGAACCGTGTCGGCCTTCATCAGCCGGATACTGGCGCTTGTCTCGCCGCCCGCCGCAACCTGAACGGGCACGGCGCTCGTGGGGTCCACGGAGTTTGGATAGTAAGTCGTCACATAGTCCCGCTCCGGACCGTCTCCCGCGGGCTTGTTGCTCGATCCGCTCAAGCCGCTGAGCGCCGTGCGGTTCGTCGCCGCGAGCACGTAGCTGCCGGCGCTCAGGCCGCCGATGCGGTATTCTCCCATTTCGTTCGCCGACGCGGTGCCCACCGGAGTCAACTGCGGCTCGCCGCGCTGGTACAGGGTCTTCGATGCCATCACGATGGCGTTGGGGACCGGCTCGCCATCTTCGTCGAGGACCCGGCCAGTGATCACCGCCGCGGGCGTCAGCTTGAAAACCAAGTCCTTGGTCTGCTGGCCCTTGGAGAGGATCAACGCGCTTCCCGAACTGGGATTGCTCCTGGCCCCGTAGGCCTGCCGCGCGAACCCGGCCTTCTCGCCGGTCAGTGTATATCGGCCGGGATCGAGATCCCGGAAGGCGAAGCGGCCGTTATCGTCGGTTTCGGTCTTGGTGGCGCCCAAGGGCGTGCCGCTCTGCGCCAGCGTCAGCGACACCTTCCTTATAGGATCGCCGCCGGAGGCGTTGACCACGCGGCCTTCCACGGAGCACTTTTCGTCTTTGGGATTCGGCGCCGGGGGCGTCTGGGCCGCGGCCCAGGCCAGGAACAACGGCGCCAGCAGAATGGCGTGTTTTGGGATGATCGTCATAAGTTTTTCCTTGACAACTACAGTGATATAGAGATATATATCACTATATGCAGTTGGTCGTCAATCCCTCCGACGAACTTCCCATCTACCGCCAGATCATGCGGCAGATCACGGAAGCCATCGCCGTGGGGCGATTGAAGGCCGGCGAGAAGCTGCCGTCGCACCGCGAGCTGAGCGAACAGATCGTGGTGGCGCCGCTCACTGTGAAGAAAGCCTACGACGAAATGGAAGCGCTGGGCTACATCGAGACCAGGCGTGGGCGGGGCACCTACGTCCGCGCCACGCTGCCGCCGGCCGATCACGGCGGCCAGATCGACCGCCTGAATCGGGACGCCCGCAAGCTGCTGGCGCAAGCCTACCTGGCCGGCCTGGGCCTTCCCGAAGTGATGGAGATTCTCAGAAGCGCCCGGCGCGAGTTGGCGCAAGGTCCGGCCGAGGAGAAGGAGAAAGCATGAACCCGGTATTGGAATTCCGGAACATTTCGAGGTGTTTTAAGCGAGGCGTCCCGGTTCTCGACGGGGTGAGTTTTTCGATGGCCGATGGCGAGGTGGTGGGCCTGCTGGGCCGCAACGGCGCCGGCAAAACCACCCTCATCAACATCGCCATGGGGCTGCTCAGCCCGCAAGGCGGCGCGGTGCGCGTGTTCGGCATCGCGCCGACGGAGGACCCGGTGGCTGTCAAGCGGCGCGTGGGCTACGTTTCCGAGGACCAGATCCTCCCGCCGCGCTCCACCATCGCCGAGTTGATCGCTTTTCACCGCTATCTGTTCGACCGATGGGACGAGGCCCTGGAACGCCAGCTTCTGGAGCGGTTCGCGCTCTCGCCGGCTTCCAAGATCCACCGCCTGAGCAAGGGACAGGCCCGGCAGGTGGCGCTGCTCTGCGCCGTGTGCCATAGGCCCGAGCTGCTGTTGCTCGACGAGCCGGCCGGCGGCCTGGACCCGGTGGCGCGCCGCGAATTTCTCGAAACCTCGATCCAGTTGTTGAACCGCGAAGGCACGGCGATTCTGTTTTCCTCCCACAACATGAGCGACGTGGAACGGATCGGCGGCCGCATCGTGCTGCTCGATAAAGGGAAGGTACGCATCGACCGCGATCTGGACCGTATCCGCGAAGACATCTGCGTGGCCATGATTCCGCGCGCGTCCGTGCCCGATGCGGCGGCGCTCGAGCGCGCGCCCGGCTGCCTGGGCGTACGGCAGGTGTACGACGAGTGGCACGCGGTGATGGAGGGCGACCCGGAAACGGTCGGCTTCCAATTGCAGGCATCGGGCGGAGGGAACGGCATCCGCTGCGTGCGCGTGCCGCTCGAAGAGCTGTTCATCGAGCTGGTGGGCGGGGAGCGCTAGAGGCGGTCATGACCTATGAACTTATGAAGCGCGAGATTAGCTGGTGGGCCCTACCATGGTGCGTCCTGGCGAGCGCGGTCATCTGCGCGTGTCCCGCTCCGGACTCCAAGGTCGGCGTCATCATGAGCGTCACGATGGGCCTGTTCGTGGCGTTTCCGCATATGCACGCCACGCGCTTCAACGCGAGCCTGCCCATCTTGGGGCGCGACCTCATCCTGGCGCGGGCGCTTTTTCTTATGGCCATGGTCTGGCTTCCCGCGATGGCTGGGGCCGCGGCAGCGTCGATGTTTTCGGGTCACTCCGCCGTGGCTGGGAGAGCACTCATGGCGGCGGCCCTGTGTACGCTGGCCGCCGGCGTGTTGCAATCGATTCGCGTGCGGGAATTGGCGGCTCCGAAATGGGTCTACTTTCCGCTATGGTTCATTCCCGGCGCCCCCGCGTATCTGGAGCAACGCGGGGCGCGCTTTCTGATTCCGGCATCCTGCGCGCTGGCCGGCATCGCCCTTCTGGCCAGGGCGTGGAGCGTCGTTCCAAAGTCGTTCGAGCTTGCCCCAGCGAAACCCAGGGGCGGGGACGGCCGGGCGCGGGTCCAGGGGGACCCGCGCGGACCAGGGGGTCCGCCCCACCTTCTCGGCCCGGCGCGCCCGGCGCTCCAAACCGGCGTCGCTTCGCCGCGCCTCGTCTGGCTGCCCGTGCTGCGCTCCGTGTTCACAGTCCCGTACTCGGTGATGCTGGCTTTCCTTGTGTTTTTTGGGCTCGGGGGTCGACGGCTTGCCCTCAGCCCCTGGATCTTGGTTGTGTGGATGATGGCCCGCCTGGGCACGCTCTGGCTGCGACCGCTCCCCATCCGTCCCCGCGCTTTGCTGATTACCATGACGGCGCCGATTCAGCTCGCACTCGCGGGTGGGTACTTCGCCGCATTGTATCCTGGACCGATTCCCGCGCTCCCGGTTCAAGTTCTCGACCTGGGCGCGCTGCTCGCCTTCGGGCTGGCCGTGGTACTCGCTATCGAGCTTGTCGATTGGCGCCGGTTGAGCCGCATCTCAGCGAAGATCCGCTACGGCGTCGGCGTCGCGCTGATGGTGGTTTGCATGGTAGGCGGCCTCACCGGGTTTGGGCTAATGCACGGCGTAGACCCGCTTCACGTCGTCGTGCTGCGCCTCGCGCAGGCGCTTCCCAACAGCGCGGCGGTTGCGGTTGCGCTGGTTGCCGCGGTGCTCGCCGCGCTCTGGTGGGCGCTTGAAAAGGTATTCGAGGAAGCCGATCGTTCAGACAAACCCCCCACCCCAAGACAAGACTACTTCGCTGGATAGAGGCCGTCATGATTTATGAACTCATGAAGCGGGACTTCGGCTGGAAGGCCGTACCGTGGTTCGTGCCGTCGATGGCGGTTCTCTGCGCGTGTCCCTCCCCGGTTTGCATCTATGGCGCCTTGGCCGTCGTGGGGTGCCTGATCATGACGACTCCGATGGCGCGCGCCACGCGTTTGTATGCGAGCCTGCCTATTGCAGGGCGCGACGTCTTCCTGGCGCGGGTGTTGTCCATCATGGCGGTGGTCTGGCTTCCCGCGTTGGCCGGCGCCGGCGCGGCAGCGCTCTTTAGGCGTCCCTACCCCGCGACGGTGGGGCCATTTATCGTGGCGGCCCTGTGTACCCTGGCCGCCGGCCTGGCGCAATCGATCCACCCGCGGCGGTTGGCCGGTCCGAAATGGACGCTGGCGCCCCTTTGGCTTCTCGCCGCGGAAGGCGGCTTGTATCTTATGTTCTTCCGGCCGAGTGCGCTGATTGCTGCATCGTGCGCGCTGGCCGGCATCGCGCTTCTGGCCAGGACGTGGTTGGCGGTTCCCAAGTCGTTCGAGCTCGCCCCGACGAAACCTGGCGCCGGGGACGGCCCGGTACGCCAGACCGCCGTCTCTTCGCCGCGCCTCGTCTGGCTTCCCGTGCTCCGCTCCGTGTTCTCGCGTCCGTACTCGACCGTGCTTCTGTTCACCCTGTGGATGGCCCTTCCGCTGATGCCGCTCTTCAGTTGCTTCCCGATCATAGTGATGTGGCAGGCGGCCCGCATGAACACGCTTTGGATTCGGCCCCTTCCCATTCGCCGGCGCGCCTTGCTGCTCACCATCGTGGCGCCGATTCTCCTCGCACTCGCCTTAGGGTTCTTCACCGGCTTCCATGTCGGCCGGCATCCAAGACCGGTCCCCACGCTTCAGATTGAAGTACTCGACCTCGGCGCGCTGCTCGGCTGCGCGCTTGCCTTCGTGCTTGTCAACGCGCTTCTCGACTGGCGTCGATTGAGCCCGATCTCGCGCAGAGTTCGCATTATTGTCTTCTGCGCGTTCATGGCGGTTCCCTGCCTGGGCGGCATGGTCGGGACTATCCTACTGCACGGCGACCCGCTTCACAAAGCCGTACCGCGCCTGGCGCAGGCGCTTCCCAACAGCGTGGCCTTGGCGATGACGTTGGTGGCCGCGGCGCTGGGCGCGCTCTGGTGGGCGCTCGAAAAGGTATTCGCGGAAGCCGATAGCGCAACCAAACCCCGCCCGCAAAAAGACGAGTACCAGATGTAGGGGCCGGGCAGCCCGAGCGAAGCTCGGGTTTGGCAGGCGAAAGCGAGGGACTTGCAAAAATAACCGAATTGCGCGGATGCCAGAATCGGCAGATATATGGTTGCCGTGTTTTGTGCGACTTGCAAAAATCGATTCTGCGCTTTTGGCCGTTTTGGGCCTGTTTTCTGCGTAAGTCGGCTAATATTGCAAGTTCCTCGAAAGCGCCTGCCCCTGGAGTTTCTACATTTCGGACAGGCCGTCTTCCGTGGCGCAGACACTCGTGTCTGCCGCGCCGAGACTCGTCTCGGCGCTCGGCCTGCGCTCCCGGGCGCTAGACCACGCATAATCCTCGGGACGGGTAGCCAAGCCCGCTTGCACTGGATTGTTCTCGATGTATGCCGCGATCCGCTCCAGCTCCCGCTCGTCCCGGACCCAATGATCGTAGGATTCCGCTTGCCAGAACGTCTCCCCGCTGCGTCCCAGAACCTGGTTCGCCGCGCGCGCCGTTGTGCCTTTCAGCGATTGCAGCAGGCGGGGCGGTGGAACCAAAGGCAACAGAAGGGCATGGACATGGTTGGCCATCAGAACCCACGCTCGAAGCCGATAGTGGCCCAGTTCGACTCCGCGCCGCAAGGAAGCGACGATGGCGCCAGCGATTCGCTCCTGGCGCAAATACAGGGGACCGTCCTCGGCGGCGTCGAGGCGGCGATCCATCCAAACAAAGGCCTGGCCGCTGTTGATACGGCCCGGGGGCGGGTACATCCCGTGAGGGAGACTGCCGTGCAGATGCCAGGTAAGGAAGAGCCATTTCCCCGGCGGGTACTGATGCGGAAGGCGGCGGCGGCGGAAGTTCTGCATGGTTGGACAGTGCGGGGACGGGCGAAAGATTCTCACAAACAATCGGGCGGGCCGAGCGCCGAGACGAGTCTCGGCGCGGCAGACACGAGTGTCTGCGCCACGGACGGCGGCATGTCCGGGATATAGAAATTCCGGCGCCAGGCGAAAGCGCCTGCCCTGTTCAACCCCGTCCGGCCCCGCAGATCTCGGCCGTGGTGGCCAAACGGGCGCCGGAGGCGCACATCTCGGCTAGGGCTCTCACGGAATCTTCCGCTTTGAGCGTCTCTACCGCGTCGGTGACCACGGTCACCGGCCGGCCCATTTGCAACAGGCCGCGCACGGCGTAGAGGACGCAGATTTCGGTTACTACCCCGTAGACCACGCAGCGGGCGGCGTTCAGACGCTCGACTATGCGCCTCAAGTTGACGCTTTGGAACACATCCACGGTCTGTTTTTCCACCACGATCTGGCGCGCTCCCTCCAAGGACAAGGCGCAATCGCGGTTGGGGACCACTACCCGCTCCTCGAGCAGGGTGGCATCGGCTTTGCGCTGTCCCAGCGTCCCGGATACGCAGTGCGGCGGCCACTGGGAGAATTCGGGGTCGTCCTCGGCGTGCGCGTCGGTAGTGGAAACCACGGGGATGCCGTGGGCGGCGGCGAACTGGTTCAGGCGCGCGATGGCGGGCACGATGCGCTCCGCGCCGGGCACGTACAGGGCACCCGCTGGAAAGAGGAAATCCAGTTGGGAATCGATATCGAAGAATACGGTATTCATCATGACAGCAGGTTGCGGCGGGTCTGCTCGATCAACATGCGCATCTCGCGGCTGTAGATGACGGCGCGCGGCTCCGCCACCTCCAATTGTCGCAGAGCCGGCGAAAGCTTGGCGATGGATTCGGCGGCCCTGCGGCGCGCCTCTTCGAGCGAGGGCAGCGGCTCGACGAGACTGCCTCCCAGCAGCACCGGGCGGAGCAGCGCTTCCCCCTTACCGCACTCGCCGGAGCGCGCGATCACGTCGCGCGCCACCTCGCGGAAAACCTGTTTGGCGCCGGGGGCCGTGGTTTTCTCCTCGCTGTACTTGGCGGTGAAGCGCTTGATGCCCCGAATATCCAGCTCGACGAGTTTGTAGATGGCGCTCATTGACGGCGCATCGGCCGAGGTCGAAAGCTGGGTTCCCACTCCGAAGGCGTCAATCGGCGCGCCGGCGGCGAGGAGGTCGCGGATGCGATATTCGTCCAGATCGCCGCTGGCCATGATGCGGGCGTCGGTGAGGCCCGCCTCATCGAGGATGACGCGCACCTGGCACGCAAGAGCGTCGAAATCGCCGCTATCGATGCGCACGCCCCACAACGGCCGGCCCAGTTCCGCGGCGCGGCGCGCGCCTTCGAGCGTGTCGTAGGTGTCGATGAGCTGGATAGTGGAATCGCCCAGCACGCGCTGAAGCTGGCGAAACGCCTCCCGCTCGCCCGAAAACGACATCACCCAGGAGTGCGCCGAGGTGCCCATCACGGGGATTCGGTAGCGCATCCCCGCCAGCGTGTTGCTGGTTCCGGCGCAGCCTCCCAGGAACGCGGCGCGCGCCCCCAGCACGCCCGCTTCGGGGGTGTGAGCGCGGCGCGTGCCGAATTCCACCACCGGACGGCCGCCCGCGAATTCCACCATGCGGGCCGCCTTGGAGGCGATGAGCGACGGAAAGGTGAACGCGGAGAGCACATAGGTTTCCGGAATTTGCGCTTCCACAAGGGGCGCGCGTATGACCAGCGCGGGCTCTTCGGCGAACAGCGGCGTGCCCTCCGGAACGGCGAACAGGTCGCCCGTGAAGCGCAATCCTCGCAGATACTCGAAGAAGCCGGGCGCCACGCCGCGGAACTGCGCGAGGCCGCGAAGATAGTCCACTTCCTCGCCCGTGAAGCTCAGGTTCAAGAGGTAATCGACGATTTGCGGCAGGCCCGCCGCAAGCACGTAGTTGCGATTGGGCGGCAGGCGGCGGATGGCGAGCTCGAAGGTAGCCTTCTCGTCGATCTTGCCGGCTTCGAAGTAGCCGGCCGCCATGGTGAGCTCGTAGAGGTCGGTGAGCAGGCCGTTCATAGAAAAAGCCGGTTGGCAGGCGAAAGCGCCTGCCCCACAAGGTCGGTGAGGAGGCCGTTCATATTACGCACTCATGGAGCGGGCTTCCAGCCTGCTATGCCGACATCTCCGGACCGGAAGAATGCCTGCAAGGATGCAGGCATAGCAGGCTGGAAGCCCGCTCTACGGTGGCGGCCCCGATCTATTTCTTTTTCGCCGCCGGCGGCGCCGCTTCCTTCACTTCCGCCGCGGCTTTCTGCAAATCTTCCACGGGTTGAGAGTCCAGTTCGTAGATGCTTGGATCGCCCTCGCGCTTCGCGAAATACTGGCTCCCCTGCCTGGTGATGGCGACTTTCTCGGTGCGCTTGCCTTCGTTCGAGACTACCGTAGCTTCGAAAACCACGTCCCCGCCGCCGCCCTTTTCGGGGAACTTGGAGGCGCTCAGGTCGCGCAGCTTGTCGATTAGAGTCTGCACCGAAGCGTTGTCCATGGTCTTCGGCCCGAGCATCCACTTGTCGCCGGCCTTGGTGTAAGCTCCGGCCTTCACCTCGACCCTGCTGGGATCGCTGAAGCCGAAATCGAAGAGCTTCTTATTGCGGAAATCGTCCAGTCCCTTGTCGAGCGCGGATCCCGTGTCGACCGCGGTTTTCCAGACGCCATCCGTGGTGGTGCTCTTGGCGTAGTAGTTGTTGTCCTTGTCCTTGCGGATCTCGAGCGTCTGCGCGCCGCTCGAATCGGTCACGGTGGCGGAGCCCACTTTGGCGGCGGAGGCGAATTTCTTGGCGGCGTCCTCGGGCAGCTCGCTGGTATCGAGCTTGGCGTCGTGCAGCTTGTCCACCAGCGAGGTCACCGCGGAGCTATCCGCCCGCAGCGGCCGCGGCTTCAGAATCTGCCATTCGTTCTGGCCGTTCTTGCCGAATTCCAGGGTCTGCCCCTTGGCCCGCAGCTCGACGCGCGTGAGCTTGTCGGAGTCGAAGGCGAGCAGGCGTTTGTCGCGCAGGTCCTCGGGGTTCTTGTCGAGGCTCGTTTTGCTGACATTGGCGATGGTGAAAACGCGGGGGTCGCCGGCCAGCATGGCATAGGCGCCGGCGTCGTCGAGGGTGGAATCGCCCACCAGCAGCTCGGCCGTCTTCCCGCCCTTCTTGCCGATGGTGATATCGAGGGTCGGTATATCGAGGCCGTATGCGTGGAGATCGGCGGCCTTCTCATCCACCACCTTGTCGGCATTCAGGGCGGAGAGGGTGGCCACCATGGAGGCCACGGCGTCCTGATCGGCCATCAGCGGCTTGGGCGAGGTCATGGCCCACTTGCCGTCGCTGCGGCGCAGCTCGATCACCTCATTGGTGAGCTTCTTGATGTGGATCTGCTGAAACTGGTCCTCCGGAATCGAGAGGATCTTCACCGAGGTATCGGCGGGCGTGGCGGCCTGCTTCTTGTTGGACCACCAGATGAGCCCGCCCAGAACGGCCAGCAGCGCCACGCCGATGAGGAGTCCTTTGGGCTTCATGGGCTATCTCCGCCTCCACCACGTGCCCAGGCCGAGCCCGACCACGGCCAGCGGGAAGATCACCACGCTGAGCCAGAACAGCATGCTCAACTTCTGCGCGGTGAGGTTCAGCGGGCGGTCTTCGGTGGTCTTGGGGCGGATGGAAATCAGGTCTTCGTCGGAATTGAGCCAGTTGATCATGTTGTCCAGCAGGTCGCGGTTGGCCAGCGACCGCGAGCCCAGCACGCTGTTCTGCGCCCACAGCGAGGTGCCCACCACGATGAAGCGGCCCTTGGTGGCTCCCCCCGTATACGTGCCCGCCGCGGCCAGCGTGAGGGGGCCTTTCTTGCCCTTGCGGGGATCGATGGCCCCGCCCGCGCCGATCTCCGTCACGGCCACGCTGTCCTCGGTGGTGGCGATGAGCTTCTGCACGGTGGTTTTGTCGCCGTTTTTCACATCGAGCGTGCGAGATATGGGAAACGCCGTGGGCATGCGGGTCAGCGGCTGGGTGATGGGATGCGATTCGTATTGCGCGACCACGGGGACCTCCGGGCCCAGCCCGAAGATGCCGCCGATGCCGCTGAGATCGAGCGCCAGGTCCCTGTTGACCGTCACGCCCCAACCGGCGAGCAGCTTGACGAGGTCGGAGTTTTCGGCGGGCGGCTCGGAGCGGCCGATGCGCAACGATTCGTCGAGCATGAAAAGCGCGCGTCCGCCGCCTTCCACGTAAGCTTTGATGGCATCGACCACCGACGCGGGGTAAGAGGTTTGCGGGCCGGCGATCACCAGTACGGTGCAGTCCTTGGGGATCTCGAACGACGCGGCCGGCGCCGCCTGCCCCACGGTGAGCGTCTTACCGGCCTCGGGCGAGGCGCCCTTGGGCGTGAGCGCGCTGGTCTTGTAGTTGTCGCGCTCAATCATCTGCTTGGCGATGGAATATCCGCCGTTCTCGGAGTCGTCTATGCTGTGCTCGCCGCCGGCCGAAAGGAAGTAGACGTTGCGTTCGCCGGTCTTTTCGGCGCGGATGATGGCCCCGGTGATTTCCTCCTCGGTCAGCGACTTGGCGCCCTCGCGCTTGGACCCGTTCTCCACCACCACGGCCGAATCGCTGCGGTATCCGGCGGATTTAGCCTGCTGGGGCTTGCGGACCGGGTCGAGGTAGGTCACGTGGAGCTTCGTCGAGAGGCTGGAATAGCGGTCCAGCAGATCGCGCGCGCTGGGGAAGTCCGAAGTGTTTCCGAAGTAGGTGAGGCGCAGATCGCCCTTCAGTCCCTTCACCAGCTTGATGGTCTGGTCGGAGAGGCTGAACTGCTTGTTGGAGGTGGAATCGTAGGACTTGTCGTAGCGGTTGGCCAGGAAATTCAGCGCGGCCAGCACGGCCAAAACCACCAGCGTGTAAAGCACCACGTAGCCGGTGTACTTGCTTTGTCGGGATTTGAACCATTTGGCAGCCATGTTACGCCCTCCACCGCAGCGATTCGAGCGATCGCGAAGTCAGGAACAACGAGAAGAAGATCATGGACAGATAGAACACCACGTCCTTGGAATCGATCACGCCCTTTCCGAAGTTCTCGAAGTGGGTGACAATCGAAAGGTAATTCAACAACTGCGGCGCCCAGGAGCTGTCGAAAGCCGTGGACCAGCTCAGCAGCCAGAGCAGCAGCGAAACGAAAAACGTGGCGATGCCGGCGATGATCTGGTTGCGCGTCATGGTGGAAATGAGGGCCCCGATGGCCAGCAGGGTGGCGCCTTGCAGAATCAGCCCCAGGTAAGCCACCAACACTGGCTTCAGGTCCGGCTTGCCCCAGGCGAACAGCAGCGCGATATTGAGCATGGACATGAGCAGCACGCAGAGGAACAGGGTCACCGCGCCGAGCCACTTACCCAGGATGATCTCGATGTCCTTGACCGGCGAAGTGAGCAGCAGCTCGATGGTGCCCATGCGTTTCTCTTCGGCGAACAGGCGCATGGTGATCATGGGGACCAAAAACAGGGCGATGGTGCCGGCGAAGCCTAGCAGCGGCCGGACGATCTGATCGTTGACGTTGGTCGCTCCCCCGCCGCCCATCATTTGCGATTGGAAGCTGAAACGGATGAAATCGCGCGTGGCGTTGAAGAACACCCAGCCGAAGATCAGGCCGAAAATGGCCATGACGGCGTAGGCGATGGGGGATGCGAAGTAGCTCTTGAGTTCTTTCTGGCAGATGAGGAATATGTTCTTCATTGCTTCTGGCCTCCTTCGATGGCAGGCTCCGCTTCTTTTTCCTTTGGTTCGGCCGCCGTGAGCTGCAGGAAGACTTCCTCGAGGCTGAGGCCCACGCTGCGCAGCTCGTTCAGGTTCCACCCGGCGCCCACCACCGAGCGCGCCACGTCGGCGCGCACGTGGCGGCCTTGCAGGCTCTCCACTTCAAACAAGAGGCGGGCGTCGCGGGAATCCTTCATAACTACGCGGCTCACCCCCGGAACCTGTTCCAGGCGCTGCTGCACGTCGGTGGGGTCGGGATATCCTCCGGCGGCTTCCACCTCGACCACCACGGCCTCGGCGCCGCGCAAGCGGTTGGTGAGATTGGCCACGGAATCGATGGCCACCAGCTTGCCGCGGTCGATGATGATGACCCGCTCGCAGGTGTGCTCGACCTCCGAGAGAATATGGGTGCTGAGAACGATGGTATGGTCGCCCGCCAGCGAGCGCAGCAGCTCGCGGATTTCGATGATCTGCTTGGGGTCGAGGCCGGAGGTGGGCTCGTCCAGAATCAGCACATCGGGGTTGTGGATAATGGCCTGGGCGAGGCCTACGCGCTGCCGGAATCCCTTGGAGAGCTTGCCGATCAGCCTCATTCTTACCTCGCCGAGGGCGCAACGCTCGGTCACCTCGGCCACGCGGCGCGCCAGGTCGGCGCTGGGGATGCCCTTCAGCTTGCCGACGAAGCGAAGGTACTCCACCACCTCCATCTCCGGATAGAGCGGCGGGGTTTCGGGAAGGTATCCGATGCGCTTCTTGACCTCCATGGGCTGCTGAAGCACATCGAAACCTCCCACCGACGCGCTGCCTTCGGTGGGAGGCAGGAAGCAGGTGAGGACCCGCATGGTGGTGGTCTTTCCGGCGCCGTTGGGGCCCAGAAAGCCCACAATTTGTCCCTTATCGACTTCGAAAGAGATGTTGTCCACGGCGATAGTGCGAGCGTATCGCTTGGTTAGACCTTCAACTTTGATCATAGTGATTGTCCCGGACCAGACAGAAGCGACGATTTGCCATTTGGGCGCAAACAGGCGCGTGCGAGGAGCGCCAAAACGCAGAAATATTGAAATCTCATGATAAGGACAGGAGGCAAGTGTTGTCAAATGAACGCGGCGGGGCGGCAGGCCGCCGTCGCCCCTATCGCGCCACAGGCAGGCGCCGGGAGTCATAGAGCAGCCTGCCCTCGCGTACCACGGTGGCCGGCAGCGAGGCGCGAACGTGCGCCGCGCGGGCCTCGAAATCGCCGCGACGCCACGGCACAATATCCTTGGGGTAGCCCATGCCGCGCAGCACGCTATAAATGCCGCCATCCCGAAGCAACTCGACAGGGGCCTCGTCGGAAACTACAACGCAGAAATCCAGGTCGCTGTCGGGACCTGCTTCGCCGCAGGCCTCGGAGCCGAAAAGGTAGATCCGCTCCGGCTGGTAGTACTCCACGAGCCGGCCCGTGATCGCGGCACGTCCCGCGTCATCGTACTCCCATTATGCGTCAACACGGAGACCCTGCCAATGCCACATTGCTACAGTAGAGACTTGACCCTGCCTCCCTCCTCCGGAATGGCCGCGCCCGCCCTGGCTACGGTGGTGGGGCTGGGCGGCGCCGCGGCGGGGCTGTGGCTGACCGGCGCGCACCGGCGCGCGCGCCTGGTGGTCCCCTTCAGCGCGGGCATACTGCTGGGGGTGGCCTTATTCGGCCTGGTTCCCGAGCTGGCCCTGGAATCGGGCTGGATCCCGGCGCTTACGGTGTTCACCGCGGGCTACGCGCTGCTGCTGGTGGTGAACCGCTACGTCTATCCCGTCTGCCCCACCTGCGCGCACGATCACGATCACAACGCCTGCGCCACGGAGTTGCACGGGTTCGGCGGCCCGCTTTTGTTGGCCGCCGCCATTCACAGCTTCATGGACGGCTGGAGCGTGGCCACCACGCAACTGTCGGCCCCCCTGGGGTTGCGCGTGGCGGTGCCTCTGGCGGTGGCGATCCATAAGATCCCCGAGGGCATAGCGCTGGGCGGAATCCTGCGAGTCTCGGTGAAAGGGCGGGCCAAGGTCCTGAGCTGGTGCGCCATTGCGGAGGGGACCACGCTGGTGGGCGGCGCGGCCGGGTTGTGCCTCGCGCCGCTGCTCGGAACCGCGTGGACCACCTATCCGGTGGGCCTCACGGCGGGCTGGTTGTGCTACCTGGGCTACCACGCCGTTCACGAGGAGTGGAAGCGCCGCGGCGCCGTCCCCGCTTTTCTTTCCGCCCTGGCCGGCGTGGCCGCCGCGGCCCTGATCCAACGCGGGGCCGAAGCGCTGCTGCGGTAGGGAACGGTTCTGGTTGGCAGGCGGAAGCGCCTGCCCCACAAGGATACAGTTCAGCCCCCGCCTGTTTTATTCACAGGTTTGCCACAAGCGAGGGCGCGTAAATGCAACGGTTCGCTCGGCGAAAAACCTGTTGAAAAACGCTCCGCGGGCGCAAAAAGAGGCTCGCTTTCGGCCGCCGGAGCGTGTACAAAAAGAGAGTCTGATTTACTTGGGCGGCTGCGCAGCCAGGCGGGCAAATCTCGGGGGAGGTGGCTTTCCGGCTGCGCAGCCGTTCTGTTTTCTACCCCACCGACGCCGGCTGCGGCGCGTGTACCGGTGAAAGCCATCCGTAGCGGTCCCGGGTTGCGCCATTGATGATTCCGAAGAACTCCTTCTGCAAGGCCTCGGCCACCGGACCGCGCCGCCCCTGGCCGATGGTGATGCGGTCGATGGACCGGATGGGGCTGATCTCGGCGGCCGTGCCGGTGAAGAACACTTCGTCGGCTATATAGAGCAGCTCGCGCGGCACCAGCGTTTCCACCACCTGCATTCCCAGGTCGCCAGCCAGCTTGATGACGCTGTCGCGGGTGATGCCGGGCAGCACCGAAGCCCCCAGCGGCGGAGTGTAGAGCTTGCCGTCGCGCACCACGAAGATGTTTTCCCCCGAGCCCTCGCTCACGTATCCGGCGGTGTCCAGCGCGATGCCTTCGGAGTATCCGTTGGCCAGGGCGTCCATCTTGATGAGCTGCGAGTTCATGTAGTTCGCGCCGGCCTTGGCCAGCGCCGGCAGCGTGTTGGGCGCCATCCGGTTCCAACTGGAGATGCACACATCCACGCCCTGCGCCAGCGCTTCCTCTCCCAGGTACTGGCCCCACGCCCAACAGGCGATGAAAACCTCGACGGGATTTTGGAGGCCGTTCACGCCCATCTCTCCGAAGCCGCGCATGACGATGGGGCGCACGTAGCAGGCGTCCAGGTTGTTGACGCGCACCGTCTCTTTCATGGCTTCGGCCAGATCTTGGGACGAATAGCCGACATCGATGCGATAGACCTTGGCCGAATCCACCATGCGGCGGACGTGCTCGGCAAGGCGGAACAGGGCCGGACCCGAGGGCGTGGAGTAGCACCGTATGCCTTCAAATACGGAGGATCCGTAGCTCACCACGTGCGACAGGACATGAATGGTCGCTTCCTCCCACCGGATGAAGCGTCCGTTGTGCCAGATTTTTTCGGTTGGCGTCATATTGGGACAATTATAGCGTGGAGCTTCGGGCTCCCGCCTTGAGCGCTCGGCCCGCGCGGCCCGCGGCGCGGCGGCGGCCTATCTTCAGCGGTAGGCTTCTCGCCGATTGCGCACGCGGAGAACCTGGACAACCTCGTGATCCAGGTGGAAACGGATTCGGTAATCACCCGCGCGGAGGCGATGCTCGGGCGGGTCGATGCCCTGGAGCCGTTTCACGTCGCCCGCGCCGGAATCGGCGAAGCGCTCGACCGCCTGCTTGACCCGGCGGGCGACTGACTCCCTTATCGAGCGCGGCCATGTCTTCGAGAGCCGTCCCGGCCCACTCGATCTCCCTCACTCCAGCCCCAGACTCCGCATGCCTTCCTCGTGAGGAATGCCTTTGCCGCCATTCCGCTGGAGCCAGACGCGGGCTTCCGCCACCGCCCGCTTCTCTTCTTCCGTCTCGAGTTCGTCGTCCACCGGCGCGCTGCTAACAGCAGTGGCTACGGGATCGACGATGGTTTCCAGCAGCCCGACCAACGCCGAGAGCTGCGTCTCCGGTAATCGGTCAATCAACTGGTGAGCGAGTTGGCGTGGGTCGGTCATCGGGAACCTCCGAAATCGGCGTTGGAAAAGCGCCGGACAGCTTCCTCCTGGTATCGCGCGGAATGGCGCCTTCGATCTCCGAGGGGATGACTTACTTCTCCAGTTCAGCGCTTCCCGTGCCCCGGGACGCGCGCTAGGTGGAAGCCTCGCCTGGCGCGGTCGTGCACATCGCCGAGATTGACCCCGGCCAGAGCCAGGGCGATGGCCCCGCCCGCCAGCAGCGGCAGCGTCCAGGCGACGTACATGATGAACGAAAACGTCTTGGCCTCGTTCTTGTCCATTTCGAACAGGCGCAGCGCTTCCACGCACGCTACCTGCAAGATCCCCACGTTGCCGGGCGCGCTCGGCGCCACGGTGGCCAAGCGCACCAGCGCCAGGACGCCGCCGGCCACCCAGAACGAGTAATCCAACCCGTCCGCCTTCATGAGCGCGTACAAAGACAGGACCTGCAGCGCCAGGTACAGCAGGCTGAGCAGGCTGGTCCAGCCGACGGTCCGCGGGTTTCCCATCAGGTGCAGCCCTTCGATCACGTGGCGGAAGGTGGCGGCCCAGCGGCCCTCGCTCACGGCCGCGTGAACGCGCTGCTTGTGGAGTACGATCCAGACCAGAGCCATGGCCCCCAGGACGAGCAGCGCGCCCAGCGCCTCGACCAGAAGAGTGAGCCTCCAGGGAATCCCCCGGACGAACGACGCCGTGATGAGAAACGCAGCCATCATCCAGATGCCGTCGATGAGGCGTTCCACGGCCGCCGAAGCCAGGGACAGCGAGATTCGCAGGTCGTTCCAATGGGCCAGCAGGTAGCAGCGGATCAACTCGCCGGTTCGCAAGGGCAGCGCCTCATTGGCGAACAGCCCGATGTAGATGGCCTGCACGGTGCGCCATAAACTGAGCCGCGCCACGGGGGCGAGCAGCGTATTCCATCGCCAGGCGTGCGCCACGTACACCGCTAAGTCCGCTGCCACGGCCAGCGTGACCCAGCGCCAGTCGAGCGCGCGAATGGTGGGCAGGAGATCGCCGGTTGGATACCCGCGCAGAATCCACGCCAGGCATCCGGCCGAGAGGCAGTAGCCAGCCACCTGGGGAAGCCAGGGGGGCATCTTGCGGCGCGTGGCGGAGAAGTCCATACGGGAACGGAGACGCCGGTCTCGGAAAAGAGTACGGTCGGGGGATGCCCTCATCAAACCGCGATCCTCCGAGAGCCTCCCGCCTCTAATCATAACGTGGGTGCGCCGAGGCGCCACGGGACCGCCTCACTGCCTCGAATGGCAGGCGACGAAAACCGATCGTCTGCCCCACAAGGCCCTTACTGCACCGAAATCTTGGTGGCGATGGACGTGGCGCCGCCTATGGAAACTATCAGGTCTTGCGAGCCCGTGGGCGTATTGGCCGGCAGCGACGCGTTGATCTGGTACAGGCCCACCCAGTAAGGCGTGAGCCCGCTGAAGCTCACCGTGGCGGGCACGCCGCCGATGGTCACCGTGGGCGTGTCCAGGGTGTGCACCAAGCCATCGCTGGTTTGAACCGGGTAGGGCGTCGGCTCTCCGGTCGGCGGTTGCGCGTTCACCGGTCCTAATCCGTTCATGAAAATCTGGATCGCGTGGCTGGGGCCTCGCTTGGCGGGGTTCGCGGCGGTAACCAGGAGGTTGTTTTCGTCCTCAATAGCGGCCCCGTTAGTGAATACGCCGGGCGAGGATCGCGCCAGCGGGATAGTCACCGCCGGATATAGGGACGTGAAGCCAATGTTCACCACGAACTGCGCCGAGGTCTGCCCCTGCAACTCCCACGGAATCTGCACGTTCAACTGGCCGGGGCCGACGAACTCCAGGCGGCCGGGGAAGCGGCCGTTGGCCGCGAAGAAGCTCACGCTCGTGGTCGAGAGCGAATACGGCAACTCCGCTGTGGAGACCGCCTGCGACGCCGGCGACAGGTTGCTGCCATAGATCGAAATGTAAGAGCCCGGCGCGAAGCCCGGCGGGATCTGTGAAGTCGCGGCCTCGACAACGCTGTTCGGGGGCACCGTGATCATGCCTAGCGCATAGCCGGTGAATACGTATGACAGGCCGCCGGCTGTCCCCTGGAAGTCGTATTCTCCGATGGCGCCGCCCAGGTTGACCAGCGCTCCTCCAATGCCGTAGAGCAGGGTCGATGGATCGACCGCCGTGATCGCGCCGCCGCTGGTGAGGGAGGTGTAGAGCAGCGATGCGTTCTGCACCGGGACGCCCGATGAGTCCACGGCCCGCAACGCGAGCGGCCAGCCGGTGTCGTACACCTGGCCGACGAAAACTCCGTCCGCGATGGGGAAAACGTTAGCCGCGACCCCGGTGGCCACCAGGTACTGGTAGGGCACGCGGTAAGTGGAACTCCCGGAGGTAGCCACGATATACCCGTCGTAGGCGGCCGCCACCGGAAGGCTGCCCGCCAGCTTCGCCTGCACGCTGACGCTGCCGCCCGGCTGAAGCGTGACGCTCGTCGGGGTGAGCGTAACCGCCGCCCGCGAATCGGCCACAAGCTGGTTCACCGAAAAGCCGACGGTCTGGGCGGCGCTGCCGGTATTGGTCACCGTAAACGATATGACGCTGGGCAGAGCGCCCGCAGTCACGTTCCCGAACGAGAGCGCCGCCGGGTCGAATGACAGCGTCGCGCCCAGCGCGTTGGCGGCGTTCAGCTCGCCGCCTCCAACCGCGCTCAGGGGCGGCTGGCCTCCGTTGGTATCGGTGACATTCTGGGTGGCCGTGTTAACCAGCGCGGATTTCACGGCCGCCGCGATCTGCGCCGGCGTGAGAGGGAGATTCGCTTGCTCGAGTTTCTGCTTCACCAGGGCCGCAGCCCCCGCCGCCATGGCCACGGAAAAGCTGGTTCCGCTGGCCAACGTATAGCCCGACGCGTGGTACATGGGGCTGTTGGGATCGATCTTCTGCGTGGCCGTGTATATGTTCACGCCCGGCGCCACCAGCTCCGGTTTCAACCCGAAGGTGGAGATCGCCGGCCCACGCGAAGAGAAATCGGCCACCACATCGGCCTGGGAGCTGTAGGCGCTGATGGCCGGGTCGAGCGTGACGGAAACGCCCGGATTCGCGTCGGCCCAGAACTTGAGCTCCAGACCGTCCGAATAGCCGATCCCCATGGCCGGAATCCCCGTATCGTCGGCCGCGGCGGCGAAAGGCGTTTCCTGCCCGCTGGGCTGGTAGAGGATCACGGCTATCGCGCCCGCGTTCTGGGCATAGGTGATCTTATCGCTGAAGTCGCACGTTCCGCGCTGCGCCAGGGCGATCGCGCCGGCCATGGAACCCGCCGGCAGGCTGGTACACGCCAAGCCATTATTTCCCGTCTGGGTCACGTCCACGATAGGCGCCGTGATCGCCTGCTGCGGCTGCGGACCGGTGCTGAACAGGGCCTCGACGGTCTGCAGGGCCGCCGGCGCGCTGGCGCCCAGCGCGTGGACCGCATTATAGAGCGCGTGGGAGTTGGTGGTGGCGCCCACGGTGATCGCGTGGGGCGCCGTCCCCGGCGTATGAATGGTGTTGAGCGTGGGGAAATTGATGCCCGCATTGCCGTCGTTGCCGGCCGCCGCCACCACCACCATGCCTTTGTTCACCATCTGCTCCACCGCATAGGCCAGGGGGTCGCAAATCGGCCCCGGATTGGCGCAACTGCTTGCATCCACGTCCGTCGGGCCGTACCACGCCGGGTCTCCTTCGTTCATGGCCAAAGTGACAATATCCATGCCGTCGGTAATGGCGTCGTCGAAAGCCTGGATTACGCCCGCGTTGAACCAGACGGCGTCATCGTTTACACCCGGAGAGCCGAATACTTTGTAGTTGCCCAGATAGGCCTTCGGCGCCACGCCTTGTATGGTCGCCAGCGGCCCTGTGTTTTGGACGCCCGCGGCGATCATCGCCAGAGCCGTTCCGTGACCGTTGCGGTCGGCCGGCGATGTGTCGTCCGGAAGGCTGTTGACGGAATTCGGGTCGGGATAGGGCGTCTGGCTGACGTAGTTCCGGGCCACGATTACCTTGTTGTTGGTGTAGGCCGTGTTGTTATTCGGGAAACCCGTCAGCGGAGTCAGGCTGGCATCTTGAAATGCCGGGTGGTTCTGGTCAATTCCGGAGTCGATTATCCCAATTTTGATCCCCGCGCCGGCGTTGGCCGTTCCGCCGGAAATGAGACTCCATGCGGCCGGCGCATTGATGAGGTTGATGGCGGTATTGAGATCGGGTTTGAGAGGCGGCATGTAAACCACCCCGAGCACGCCCGGGATGGCGCGCAACTGCGCCGCCGTTTCAGGCGTGGCTTCGACAAACACGGCATTCAGAACGATCTGCGAGGCGCCGAGCGCCGGCGTCTTGCGGCGCGCCAGTTCCGCCTTCACGGCGGCCTGCGCGCTCACCACGCGCTTGAGGTGCGCCTGCGCGGTTGCGCCCCTCAGTTCCGCTCGGGAGGCTACCTTGGCGGCCACCGGGGGGTCTGAAAGTATGAGAGCGTACTCGCCCACACCGCCGCGCGTCTGGCTGAACGCCGCGGAAGCCAGCAGGACGAAGACTACCGGCGCTATCCTCATGGCACTCCGTTTAGACGAAAAAGGCCGTTCCACGTTCCACCAAAATCATGGGCCGGCTAAAGCATGCCCCACATGCTCCAGCTTGCCCATCAGGTCGAAATCACTCGTCGCGCATGCGGATCACTTCATCCGCCACATCGAGGGCCGCCCGCATCTCCCGAACGTCGTGCACGCGCAGGATATGCGCGCCGTTAAGCACCGCGATGGCCACCGCCGCGGCCGTGGCGAAGCGCGTCTCTTCCACCGTGGCGTGCGCCAGAAACTGCTTGTGCGACGGCCCCACCAGTATGGGAAGATCCATCGCCGCCAGCTTCCCCAGCCGCCCCAGAATCAGCGAGTTCTGCTCCTTGCGCTTGCCGAAGCCGAGGCCCGGATCGATCACCAGCCGGGACTTGTCGATGCCCACCAGGCGCGCGCGGCTGACGGTGGCCTCCAGGTCGCGAGCGATGAACCCCATGGGGTCCTGCATGGGCGCCAGCTTGGCCCAGGTCTCCGGCCGGCCGCGCATGTGGTTCAACACCATGCCGGCGTCGAAGTTCGACGCCACCCGCGCAAGCTGCGGCTCAAAGGTCAGGCCGGAGGGGTCGTTCACTATCTCCGCCCCCAATTCCAGCGCCCGCTCGGCCGTTTCGGCCTTGTACGTATCCACCGCGATGGGGATGCCCAGCCGGTCCTTCAGGCGCTTGAGAACCGGAACCAGCCGCCGTAATTCCTCGGCGGCCGGGATGCGCTCCGAGCCGGGCCGGGTGGATTCGGCGCCGATATCGATGATGTCCGCGCCCTGCTCCTCCATCTCCACCGCGCGCGCGAACGCGCGATCCGGGTCCAGGTACCTTCCGCCGTCGGAAAACGAATCGGGCGTCACGTTGAGCACGGCCATTAGCGCGGTGCGGTCGCCCAGCCGGATCTCGCGGCGTTTCAGCTTCCAGACGAATTGTTTTCGGGCCATATCGGCTATCGGGTCTCCGCTTGGGGCTTCATCGCGTGACTCTGCGCCATTGCTTGCCTACTTGAATCACCAGCTCCACGGCGGGGTCCGGCACGGCCAGGTCCTTGATGCGCTCTCCGTTGATTTCCACCGCGCCCGCTTTGATCTTGCGCACCGCGCCGGCCACCGATTCGGCCAGGCCGATGCGCGCCAGCAGCTTGTCGACCCGCAGACCATTGCCCGCATGCACGCCCTCGGGCATGGGCGCGGTCTCGATTTCGGTGGGCAGCTCCTTGCGCCGCACTACGCGGTCGAACTCCGCCGCCGCCCGCTCCGCCTCGTCGGCGGAATGGAAATCGGCCACCAGCAGCTTGCCGAGCGCGATCTTGGCTTCCATGGGGCGGTCCGCCGCGCGCAGCGCCGCGATTTCGGCTTCCGTCTTGCTGGTCAGCAGCAGGTAATAGCGCCACATCAGATCGTCGCCGATCTGCATCACCTTCCGGAACATCACCTCCGGAGGCTCGGTGATGCCGATGTAGTTGCCCAGCGACTTGGACATCTTGTTCACCCCGTCGAGGCCCTCGAGAATCGGCGTGGTGGCCACAATCTGCGGCGGCTGCCCGAAGTCTCTTTGAATCTCCCGGCCCACCAGGAGGTTGAATTTCTGGTCCGTTCCGCCCATTTCCACGTCGGCCCGCAGCGCCACCGAATCGTACGCCTGCGCCAGCGGGTAAAGCAGCTCGTGCACCGAAATCGGCGCGCCTTCCTTGTAGCGCTTGGAGAAATCGTCCCGTTCCAGAATACGCGCCACGGTATATCGCGAGCACAGCCGGACCAGGTCCTCGAAACGCAGCGGAGCCAGCCAGTCGCTGTTGAAACGGACTTCCGTCTTGTCCGGGTCGAGGATCTTGAACACCTGCTGCTTGTAGGTCTCGGCGTTGCGGTCGATGGCCTCGCGGGTCATGGGCGGACGGGTGGCGTTGCGGCCGGATGGGTCCCCGATCAGCGCGGTCATGTCCCCGATCAGGAAAATGACGGTGTGGCCCAGGTCCTGGAAGCGCTTCAACGCGCGCAACACCACTGTGTGCCCCAAGTGGAGGTCCGGCGCGGTGGGGTCGAAACCCAGCTTCACGCGCAGCGGGCGGTGCGCCTTGGCGGCCTCCGCCAGCCGCTCGCGCAGATCTTCCTCGGGGATGATTTCCGCCATCCCCCGGCGCAGGTAAGTAAGTTGTTCGTCGAGCGTCATCGGCAGTTAGGGCCGCCCGGAGCCAAATCCTCCGCTCCGAGGGCAAATGGAATAAACCCAACTTACCATGGCCGGAGTGGTGGGCGGGCGCTTTCGCCCGCCAGTGGCTTATCAGACGGCGGGAGACCCCGCGGCGCGCGCCTTCGCCAGAACGTAAGGTCCCTCGGGAATAATGGCGATGGCGGAGCCGGGCGGCAGGCCATCGGTCAATTCCCGGATGGCGTCTTCGGCGCTTGCGCAACAGCGGCCCCAGAGCTTCGAGCGGTATTCGGCCGGAAGGCCCGGCACGTAGTACCAGACCCGGCTGCGCCGCGTCACCAGGGCCAGCTTCTCGAGTTGCCACTGGTCCACCATCACCGGCGCATCCGCGATGCGGTCCAGGAATTCGGTTTCGCTCGCGCCCGCGAGCAGCATGTTCGAGAACTCGGGCGCGCCGGCGCCTTCCTCGCACGCCGCCACCAGCAAAATGCGGCCGTCCGGCTTGAGAATGTGGGAAGCCGCCGTGATCCCCTTGATGGATTGATAGAACGTCAGGTCCAGAGGATAGCCTGCGGAGGTGGTGATCACCGCATCCACGGGCTCCTCGAGCGTCTCCAGCATGAGCCGTGAGACGAACTCCACGCCGCGCGCGTGGGCCGCCTCCGGATGCCCCGCGAAAATGCCCGCGATCGAACGGTCGCGCGCCAGGGCCACGTCGAGAGCGAAATCGTGCCGCGCCATGCGGGCGATTTCGAGCAGCTCCCGGTGAAGCGGGTTATCCGTTATGGCGCCTTCCACGGCCCGCGCGTCGCGCATGAACTTCGGGCTGTGCAGGACCTTGATGGTCTCCTGCGCGGCCAGGCCCGGGGCGATCAGCTTCCGGCCCCCGGAATATCCCAGCATCATGTGAGGTTCGATGAATCCGAGGGTGATGTGCAGATCGGCGGATACAAAGCGCTCGTCGATGTGGACCGGGACGCCGGATGCGGTCGATCCCAGCGGGCGATGTTCCGCCAGGTTGCGCGCGTGGTGGTTTTCGATGCGGTAGGCGGCGGCGATCCCTTCTCCGCAAATCTCGCGAATCTCAGCCCCGCTGGCCGGCCGGTGCAGGCCGGTGGCGATCAGAATGGTGATGTTGTTCCGCGGCACGCCCGCCCGCTCCAGACGGGCCAGCAGCGGCGGCAGAGTCGTGCGGTTGGGAGCCGGGCGCGTGATGTCGCACACCGAGATGGCGGCGCTGCGCTTCCCGCGCGCGAGTTCCTCGATGCCCGGGGCGGCAATGGGCTCGTCGAGCGCCGCTTCGAGCGCGCTCCGCGGGTCGGGCAGGGGAGTGGCCGAGCGCGCTTCGAGCGCTCTGTACCGGTACCCCTCGGGAAGATCCAGGGCCAGTCCGGTTTTGCCGAAGGCCAGATGCATGCGCATCACTGCCATGGTACGACGGTTCTCCCACCGCCTCGGAGGCTGCGCCTGGGCCACCGTTACCGGCCAGCGGGTTGGGGAACGCCGTAATTGTGCGCCGCAACCCCGCCGATCACGGACGCGACGATGAAATTTGCGATGGCGGCCGCGCGATAGCCTCCGGCTGTGGGACGGTGACCGAGCAACCGGCGCTCGACGACCACCATGCCGGCCTGCATGGACAGCTTGAGCGCCGCTCCCCGCGCGCCAAAACTTCCATTAGCCCCCGCCAGGGCGCCGTTCAACTCGTGTTTCCCCCAGGAGGACTGCACGTCGAGCGCGTTGGCCGCCGCCACCCCCGCTAGGCTGATCTGCCACAGCCGCTTGGAGAGCCGCCGGCCCGAATCGGTTGTGGGGGCCAACCGGACCGCGCCGTCGGCGATGACCGGGTTCGGCGGCGTTGCGGCAGCTCGATCATCGGGCGGACCGGCCAGCAGGCTGCCAACCAGCAGCAGCAGCAGCAGAAAACCTGATTTCCCCATGATTTGGAGCTTAGCCGCAGCTTCCAAGGAGCGCTAGCCAACACTGTACCGGTACCAAACGGGCCAAGGTTCCTCCGCCATGGGTGGGCGCGCCGTCGGTCCGCGGCTCCCGCTTCGCGTGCTGGCGCCTGGGACGCACTCGCCCGCGGTCCAGGGGATGAAAACAAGATTCGGGTATACAGGAATGCGCCTCCGCCTCCGATAGAACATTCGTGCGGGTAGCCAACTCCCTGTCAGAGTCGGGTGGTTCTCGAGCGGGGCCGAAATGGCGGGGTCGCACTTGCACGGGCTCGGAAATTGAATTGACTGCGCATTCTGAGGCAAAGCGAAACGATGAGATATTCCATGTTTTTGTTGCTGGCGCTGGCGGGGCTCTCGTATGGACAGGGAGGGCCGGCGGATGACCGCGAAGCGGCGGGCGCGAATTTGCCGATTCAGCGGATCGGAATCAACGATCTGCTGGCTGTTTCGGTGTACGGCACGCCGGAACTGAGCCGTAGCGCGAGGGTGGATTCCGAGGGCTACATCCGTCTGCCCATGTTGAAGCAACGGGTCAAGGCCCAAGGTTCAATGCCCGTGGAGGTGGAAGCGGCCATCGCCGAGGCGTTGCAACAGGAGCAGTTGATCGTGGATCCTTTCGTGACCGTGACCGTGGCGCAGTATGCCAGCCGGCCGATCAGCGTAGTGGGAGCCGTGAAACGGCCTCTTACGTTTCAAGCCGATACGCCGGTGACGCTGCTGGAGGCGCTGGCCCGGGCCGAGGGATTGATGCCCGAAGCCGGCGGTGAAATCCTGGTCAGCCGGCAGGCCGCGGGAAGCGGCCAGGCTGCCCTGACGTGGCGCATTCCCGCGCAAACCCTGCTCACGGGCGCGGACTCCCGGCTGAACATCCTCCTCGAAGGCGGGGAAGAGGTCCGCGTTCCCGAAGCGGGCCGGATCTACGTGGTTGGGAACGTGAAGAGGCCCGGCGCCTTTCCCTTGCTCGACGGCTCCGGCATGAGCCTGTTGAAAGCCCTGGCCCAGTCCGAGGGGCTGACGCCTTACGCCGCCAGGCAGGCGTTCATCTACCGCCAGGAGGCGGCCGGTTCCAACAGCCAGATCGCCGTGGAGCTGAAACAGGTTTTGCAGCGTAAAGCCCCGGACGTGCCGCTGCTGGCGAACGACATCCTCTACATCCCCGACAACAGTGGAAAGCGCCTGTCGATGGCCACCCTGGAGAAGATCCTGCTGCTTGGGGGGGCCGCGTCGACGGCCCTTATTTACGCGCTGGTCCGTTGAGAAAAAGGGAGGTCGGATAAATGCCGGATACCAACTTGATTCGTGGCTTCCTCGGGTCGGGGGAAGAGAAGAATGGACGGAACCTGCCGGGAATGTTCCGCGCGCCCAACCCGGTTCTGGATTTCGAGCCCGAACAGCCGAGCTTGCCGCTGTCGCACTATCTCTGGATCCTGCGGCGGCACCGCTGGAAGATCATGGGTTTCGTCCTGATGACTGCCCTTGGCACGCTGATTGTCTCCAAGCGGCTCACGCCCATTTACGAGTCCACGGCCACCATGGATGTGGACCGGCAGACTCCTTCCGGGGTGATCGGCCAGGATGCGGAACGGGCCGCGCCCAACGATGCGGACCAGTTTCTGGCTACCCAAATAAAGCTGATCCGGTCGGATTCGGTCCTGCGTCCGGTGGCTGACCGTTACCATCTGCGGGAACATGAAGAAGACTTGGCCGGCGCCGGCCAGGATGATGACGGGCTTTCCCAGGACACCCCCGTCCTGTTGAAACACCTGCGCGTGGCGAGACCTGCCAACACGTACCTCCTGCTCATCAGCTACCGCTCGCCGGACCGGCGGCTGGCGGCCGACGTCGCCAACGCCGTGGCCACTTCGTACCGCGACCATACCTACACGCTGCGCTTCCAGTCTTCCGCCAATCTCGCCGAATTCATGGAAAAGCAACTGGAGGAGCTCCGGGCCAAGATGGAGAAATCCGGCGCTGCGGTCGCCCAGTTCGAGAAAGAGCTGAACGTCATCAACCCGGAGGAGAAGACCAGCATTCTGTCGGCGCGCCTGTTGCAGTTGAACACCGAGTTCACGAACGCGCAAACGGAGCGCGTCCGCAAAGAGACGGCCTACCGGTCTGTCAGCGGCGGAGCCATGGAGGCGCTGCAAGTCTCCTCGCAGGGAGAAACCATCAAGAGACTCACCGACCGCCTGGACGAGGCGCAACAGAGATTCGCCGATGTGGCGGCGCACTATGGCCCGAATCATCCCGAACATAAGAAGGCGGCCACCCAAGTGACCGAGATTCAGGACCAGATCCAGAGCGCCCGCGAAAACATAGTCCAGCGAGTGGGCGTGGAGTACCGGGACGCGATGAGCCGGGAGGCCATGCTGAACAAGGCCGTGGCCGAAGCCAAAGCGGAGTTCGACCGGATCAATTCGCGATCGTTCCAGTACCAGACGCTGAAGCGCGAAGCCGAGGCCGACAAGAAGTTGTATGAGGAGTTGATCACCAAGATCCGGGAAGCCGGGATCAACGCGGGATTTCAGAGCAGCGCGATTCGCATCGCCGACCCCGCGCGGCCGGGGGCCCGGCCGGTATTCCCGAATCTGAAGCTCAACCTGTTGCTGGCGCTGTTCTGTTCCACGCTGTTGGCCGTGGGCGCGGCGATCGTCAGCAGCGTGCTCGATAAGGCCGTCCGCGACCCCGAACAGGTGGCCAGGATGCTCAACACGGACGTCATTGGCACGCTTCCGAAGCTCAAGGAATTGCGTTGTGGGACGGTCGCGGTCGGGGAGGATCGGGGCGATTGCGCGCTGGTTCTCACGCGCACGCCAGGCAGGCGCGAGGTAACCGGCTACGAAGAGGCCATCCGGACGCTGCGTAATTCGATTTTGCTGGCCGATTTCGACCGCCGCCTGCGCACCTTGATGGTCACCAGCGCGGTACCCGCCGAGGGCAAGTCGACGATCGCCACGCATCTGGCCATCGCGCACGCCCAACAGGGCCGCAGCGCTCTCCTGATCGATGGGGACCTTCGGCGGCCGAGCGTCCACCGGCGGCTCGGAGTGCCCAATGCCGTGGGCCTCTCCAACGTGCTGACCGGCGAGGTTGGCTGGCGCGAAGCGCGTATTCGCGTGGAAGCGGTTCCTAGATTGGAGGTGCTGCCCGCCGGATCGCCCTCGCGGCGCGCCGGCGACCTGATCGGCTCGGAACTGGCTCGGCTGTTGGAACAGGCCAGCAAGGAATACGACCTCGTGATCCTGGACTCTCCTCCCCTGTTGGGCTTTCCGGAACCCATGGCGATGGCTACCGCGGTGGATGGCGTCCTGATGGTCGTGCGAACGGGCCAGACCAATCGCAACGCGCTGGGATCCGCGCTGGCGACGCTCTCGCGCCTTCGCGCCAACGTGGTCGGAATCGTGATGAACGAGGTTCGCGCCGATTCGAGCGAGGGTTACTACTACCACTACTATGGTCCGAACTACTATCGGCGCTATGGCGCCCCGGAAGGAGCCGCCAGTTGACCGGAGCATCCAACCAGCGATTTTTTCTCCCCGGTGCGGAGACCATGCCCGACCGGTCACCAGCGGTGATTGTCACGGCGCGCGGCGCCGAATTCCGGCGGACGGTTCCGGCGCGGGTCTCTGCGTCCCGCGAACGCCCTGCCCGAGGTGACGCAGCCCCCGCCCCCTTGGCGCCATGCATACCATGAACAGTCTGTCGGTCGTTCTTGCCGGCGTCTTCCGGAAAAGGCTGGCGCATATTTGGACCATACAAATTCTCCAGCCATGCCTGTTCGTCGCCTCGGGAGTCGCCGCTTTTCTGCTGCGGTTCGATTTCGCGCTTCCGGAGCGGATGCTCCCAGCCCTGCGAACCGCCGTGTGTGTCTGGGTTATCGCCAAAATCGTCGCATTTCACTGGCTCCGGCTGGACAGGGGCATGTGGCGTTACTTCGCCACGCCCGACCTGGTGCGGTTGGCCGCGGCCAGCGCGATCGCCTCCGCCGCCGCTTCGGCGGTCCTCCTGGCTGCTTCGCTGCAAACGTTTCCGCGCTCGGTTCTGGTCATCGATTTCCTGATCTCGCTGCTGCTCACCAGCGGGGTTCGCGCCGCCACCAGGCTGCTGCTCGAGGTGGCCTCGCACGCGCAGGCTTCCGAGCAGCGCCGCGTCTTCATATACGGCGCCGGCGCGGCCGGGGCGTTGCTGTTGAGCGAAACCCGTTCCAGCGCCTCTTCCCATCCGGCGGTTTGCGGGTTTATCGACGACGACCGCAACAAGCGCGGCATGACCGTCAACGGCGTTCTGGTCCGCGGCGGCGGCGAAGACCTGGCGCGCCTGGTCCGGGCGCACCAAGCGCGGGAGGTTCTGATTGCGATACCTTCGGCGACCGGCGAGCAGATGACCGGCATCATCCGGCGCTGCCGGCAAGCCGGCGCCTCCTTCCGGACGATGCCGGCGATCGCCGAGATCGTCTCGCGGCGCGCCATGGCATCGCAAATCCGCGACGTGGCCGTGGAGGATTTGCTCGGCCGCGGGCCCGTCGAACTCGATCGCCGGCGGATCGGAGAAAAACTCCGCGGCGGCGCGGCGCTGGTGACCGGCGCGGCCGGCTCCATCGGATCGGAACTGTGCCGCCAGATCGCCGGGTTCCGGCCAGCCGCGCTGGTAGCCTTCGATTCCTCCGAAACGGGTCTGTTCCACCTGGAGCGGGAGATCCGCGAGAGGTTCCCCGGCGTGGTGTTTCACGCCGAGATCGGCAATATCCAGAACCGCCAGCGCCTGCGCGAGCTATTCGCCCGGCGCGCTCCCCGCGTGGTCTACCATGCGGCGGCCTACAAGCATGTGCCCATGATGGAGTCGCACGCCTTCGAAGCCGTGGAAAACAACGCGGTTGGCGCGTACAACGTGGCCTCCATCGCGGCCGAGTTCGCCGCCGAGGACTTCGTCATGATTTCTTCGGACAAGGCCGTCCGCCCCACCAATATCATGGGCGCCACCAAACGGGTCTCGGAGCTGATCGTACGCTCCCTTCAAAACGGCGGCGCGCGGTACGTCGCGGTGCGCTTCGGGAACGTGTTGGGCAGCAACGGCAGCGTGGTGCCCATCTTCAAGGAGCAGATCGCCGCCGGCGGCCCGGTCACGGTGACGCATCCCGAAATGCAGCGCTATTTCATGACCATCCCGGAGGCCGCGCAACTGGTACTGCAGGCGTCTACCATGGGCCGGGGCGGAGAAATCTTCGTCCTGAACATGGGCCAGCCGGTGCGCATCGTGGAATTGGCGAGACAACTGATCCTGCTTTCGGGCTTGCAGCCGGAAGAGGATATTCACATCGAATTCACCGGAATCCGGCCGGGCGAAAAGCTCTACGAGGAACTGAATCTCGTGGATGAACAAATCGTACCCACCGGGCACGGGAAGATCAACGTGTTCGTCGGAGCGTGCCTGCCGTTCGACCAGGCTATGCGCCACCTGGGATCGCTGCGAAAAGCCTGCGAGCGGCGGGACCTGCGCGCGCTCCTGGGCGAAATCAAGGCGATGGTCCCGGACTATGCGCCCAGCCGGGAACTGCTGGCGCAGTTGGCGGATTCGGACCTGGCCAACCTGGGGGCGGCCGTGGAATCCGTGCAGCCCCTGTTCTCTCTGTCCGCGAAACTCCCGGCGCCGGCCGGAGCATAGAGACGCTTACGAGATCCAGCCATGCAACGAGATCCAACTTGTTCCAATTGCGGCTCGCCGCGCGTGCATCGTTCCCACCGGCGCGGTCCGGTTGAGCGAATCGCCGCGCTCTTCGGAGGGTCCATGCTCCGATGTCACGGCTGCAACGTCAGATTCGTGCGCTTCGGGAGAACCCTGGCGCGGGCCGACCGTCTCCGCACAGGATGGCGCCGGCTGGCGGTCGTCGTGGGCGTGCTGGTGGGCGCGACGCTGGTGCTGGTGCTGATTCTCTGGCTTGGCGGGCAATCGTCGCCTCCGGACCAGGAGGGTCGCGGGACACCGCGGGGGGCGCCCTCCGTTTGTTTCGATGCCTGAAATCCGGTTCCGCGATGCGCGCTGCCTGCGAGTTCTGTTGCGCGGACGGCGGCTCTGCGCGGGGATCCGAGGGGCCTGCCTTTGCGCGACCGGACGGTTTTCCACTTCGCAAGGTAGCGCGCCGATCGAAACGCTGTAACCGCCCGCGCGGCCCTGTCGCCCTAAAGATCTGGCTCGGGATCGGGTCAGGTGGAGTGTCTACATGCCCTTCGGAGCGGGCCGGCGCGCGGCCCTTGGGGCTGCGGGAATCGCGGCGCTGGCCGCGCCGTGGCTCGTGGCGCAACCCGGAACCGCGCCCGCCACGGGCCAGTCCGGCCCCGAGATCGCCTCCCGGAACCAGACGGTGACATTCAAGGCCGCCGTCCAGCTTGTTACCATTCCGGTGGTGGTGCGGGACGCCCAGGGGCGCGCGATAGGCAATCTGGGCAAGGACGATTTTCAGCTTTTCGATAACAACAAGCAGCAGGTTATCGCCAAATTCTCCGTCGAACGCTCCGGTGGCGCGGAAGGCCGGACCACGCCCGGCGCCGGGCGCGGCCCAGGCTCCCCCAGCCGGCCGGCCGCGGCCATGCCGGAACGCTACATCGCCTATGTCTTCGACGATCTCCACCTGGGCGCCGCGGACCTGATGCGCGTACGGAACGCCGCCGGGCGGCGCCTCGCCACCATGCTGCGCCCCGCGGACCGAGCCGCCATCTACTCGACTTCCGGGCAGACCACCGTGGAATTCACCGCCGACCAGAACCTCTTGCAGGCTGGCTTGGCTCGTCTGATGCCCCGTCCCAGGCGCATGGACCACCAGGGAGAGTGCCCCGACATCACCTTGTATCAGGCCGATCTGATGGTGAACAAGAATGACGGCAGGGCCATCGCCGCCGCCGTCCTCGATGCCAAGGAGTGCAATCCGGGGGCCTCGCAGGACGTCCTCAACGTGGTGGCCATGACGACTGCGCGCCGTGTCCTCAGCGCCGGCGAGGAGGATGGCCGGCTGGGGCTCATCGCCCTGCGCGACGCCATCCGCGGCCTCGAGGTGCGGGCGGGGCAGCGAAGCATCGTTCTGGTGTCCCCCGGATTCCTCAAGCCCGGCGCGCAGCTCCAGGCGAACGATTTGATGCAGTACGCCATCCAGGCCAAAGTAACCATCAGCGCGCTCGATGCCCGAGGCCTGTGGACGGACCCCGGTCTGGACGCCAGCAAGAGAGCCGACAACAACACCGACGCGGCCCTCCTCAAGACCTCCTTCTCCAGTTCCGCCGCTTCCGCCGAGACCAACGTCATGGCCGAGCTCGCCGCCGGCACGGGTGGCCGGTTCTTTGAGAACAGCAACGACCTGGAGAGCGGCTTCCAGCAGTTGGCCGCCGCCCCGGAATTCACCTATGTCCTGGGCTTCACCCCGCAGAACCTGAAGCTCGACGGCAAGTACCACGCCCTCAAAGTGAAGCTTGCCGCGCCCAAAGGCCTGAACGTGCAGGCCCGCCTGGGCTACTTTGCGCCCAAACGTCTGAACGACCCCGTCGAGCAGGCCAAACGGGAGGTGAGCAACGCGCTGTTCTCCCGCGAGGAGCTGAGCGAGCTTCCGGTGGACCTGCTGGCCCGCGCCTTCAAGCAGTCGGCCGGAAAATCCCAGATCATCGTGTGGGCGCGCGTCTCCCTCAAGGAGCTCAAGCTCCGCGTGGCCGACGGGCGCTCCTGCAACGAGGTCCGGCTGGTCTCGGCGTTGTTCGACCCCGACGGGAAGCTGGTGGCCGGCCGGGAACAGGTTCTCGACCTCAAGCTGACCGGTGAAACACTCGAACGGAACCGCGAAAACGGAATCACCCTGCGCAGCGACTTCATCGTCAAGCCCGGCCCTTACCTGGTCCGCATGGTGGTGCGCGACGCCGAAGGCCAGCAGATTACGGCCCAGAATACCTCCATCGAAGCGCCCTGAGACGGAGCAAGTCGGTGAGTTCTCGCAGGGGTGTCCCGCCCGCGGGCGATCCACCGCCCGGACAACCACCACAACATCACGGTGTTTGAGGAGCGTTTGTAGGGTTGCCGTCCGGGTCCAGGTGCGGATAGGGACCGCCGGTCTTGAACTCGTCGAGAATGAAGTTATCGTACTGCGGCGTGGGCTCGAAGTACCCGGGAACCCGAAGGTGCGCCCGGCAGATTTCATCGTTCAGCTCCACGCCCAGGCCCGGGCCATCCGGCACACGGATGTAGCCATTCTGGACGATGGGCTTAGCCGGCCCCGTCACCAGGTCTCCCCACCACGGGATATCGGCGGCGTGGTTCTCCATCACCACGAAGTCCTTGAGCGTGGATATCACGTGCACAGCCGCCATGCAGCCCACCGGCGAGCCGCCAAAGTGGATCGCGGTAGGGATCCCGTACATCGAGGCCAGGTCCGCAATCCGCTTGGTCTCGCGCATGCCTCCCACTCCCAGTGGGTCCGGCCCGACGATGTCCACGGCGTTGTTCTCGATGAAGGGCCGGAACCCCTCCTCCAGGCCAAAAAGGCTTCCGCCGGCGCTGATGGGCGTGACGGTCGCTTCCTTGATCTCCTTGTAGGCGCGCCAGTTTTTGGGAGCGTCCCCGGTGGCGAGGGTTCCCACCTGAAGAAGATCCTGCGCCCAGGCGAGTTCATATTGTTCGAAAGCGCGGGCGTGGCGGATGGAGTCCTTCACATCGAGCTGGCCGAAATGGTGCGCTACCAGAGGCTGGTCCCAGCCGATGGCGTCGCGCACGGCCTGCAGATGCTCGCCGTACATCTGAAGTCCCTTGGCGGAGGCCGCGCCGTGGGAATTCAGCGCTCCGGGCCTCTTTTGAATCATCCAGGGCCTAAGGTCCATCTTGAAGAACGTGTACCCCATCTTCTTGCGGGCCAGGATTCGGGCGGCATGCGTTTTGGGATCGTCGGTTTCCGTCGTGTCGCAATAGCAGCGAACGCGATCGCGGTACTGGGAGCCGAGCAGCCGCCAGGCAGGCACGCCGAATACCTTGCCCGAGATATCGTGCAAGGCCATGTCGAGAGCGCTGTAGCCGCCGCCGAAACGGCGCTGGCCGGCGAAGTTGCGGACGCTGTCCAAAATGGGCTCGATGTTCAGGGGGTTCTTGCCCTTGAGATGGGGTTTGAGAACCAGGGCCATGCCTTCGTTGCCCGCATCGCGCAGCTCGCCGAGGCCGTAAACGCCCTGATTGGTGTCGATTCGGATAATCGGATAATCGAAGTTGGTGGCGATCCGGATGGCCCGCATATCGGTGATCTGCAACCGGCTGGGCGCCGAATTCCGGTTTACACCGCCGGGCTGGGGCGACTGAGCGCCGGCGGCCCCTTCGGCCAGCAACGATCCGAGAGCGGCCGTACCGGCCACCATCCCGAACATGTTCCGCCGCTTGATGCCCTCATTGGAATTCAACATGCACGTTCTCCTTCGGTTCAAAGTTATCGGCGGGTGCGCTGTTTGTCAAATTGGGACCGCCGAGTGGTCTCCTTCCACCGCGTCCGCCACATCGGAACGGCGAAGCCATCCTCTGACCGGCTTATACGTCTGATATCCTGTTGAAGGCGTCAAGACATCATCGTCCGTAAAGGAGAAATCTCGTGAGAGTCGGCGTATTCACCCCCCTGCTGGCGCAGCTTCCCTTGGAAGACGTCCTCAAGAAGCTCGCAACCTACGACATCCATACCGTGGAGCTTGGCGCCGGCAACTACCCCGGCGGGGCCCACTGCAAGCTCTCCATGCTCGATAACCGCGCCGAGCTGGCCGAGTTCAAGAAGAAGCTGGATGACCGCGGCTTCACTATCAGCGCGCTGAGTTGCCATGGCAACCCGCTCCACCCCAATGCGGAGCAGGCCCGGCACGATAGCCAGGTGAGCCGCCAGACCATCCTGCTGGCCGAGAAGTTGGGCGTGCCGGTGGTGGTCGATTTCAGCGGCTGCCCGGGCGATTCGCCCAACTCAAAATGGCCCAACTGGGTGACCTGCCCGTGGCCGCCGGATTACCTCGAAATCCTCAAGTGGCAGTGGGAAGAAGTGGTGGCGCCGTACTGGATAGAGCAGGGGAAGTTCGCCTCCGATCACGGCGTGAAGGTGGCCATCGAGATGCATCCGGGGTTCGTGGTCTACAGCCCGGAAACGATGCTCAAGCTGCGCGCCATCGCGGGACCTTCCGTAGGCTGCAATTACGACCCCAGCCACATGTTCTGGCAGGGCATCGACCCCATCGCCGCCATCCGCGTTCTGGGCGATTGCATCTATCACGTGCACGCCAAGGACACCCAGATCTTCGATTGCAACCTGCCCATGAGCGGCGTGCTCGACACCAAGAGCTACACCGACGAACGCAACCGCGCCTGGATCTTCCGCACCTGCGGCTACGGCCACGGGGAAAGCTGGTGGCGCGACTTCGTCTCCACCCTGCGCATGTTCGGCTACGACTACACCCTCTCCATCGAGCACGAAGACAGCCTGCTCTCCCCCGAAGAAGGACTCTCACGCGCCGCCGCCTTCCTCAACGGCCTGGTAATCAAGGAGAAGGCCGCCGCGGCTTGGTGGATCTAGGCGGAAGCTGTTAGAGTGAAGATAGCTTCCACACGGACCGAGGAGTCACTGCGTATGACCGGGATCCAGTTCGTGACCGATCAAAAGGGCCGCAAAGTGGCTGTTCAGATCGATCTGAAAAGACACGGCGCGCGATTGCAGGATTTCTGGGATGGGCTGATTTCGGAATCGCGCCGTAAGGAAAAGGGAATACCGCTTGAGAAAATCAAGGCGGACCTCGTAAAGCGCGGCCGGTTGCGTGAGTAATTATTCGGTTGAGGTAAAGCCCCGCGCAAGAAAGGACCTCGAAGCGTTACCGGACCACGTGCTGGCCCGTGTCGTCCAGAAGATCGAGTCTCTGGGCCGCACGCCACGTCCCACGGGATGCAGGAAGCTGAAAGGCTACAAAGATGAGTGGCGCGTCCGAGTCGGTGACTGGCGGGTAGTGTACATCGTCGAGGACGCGGCGAAGCTGATCAGCATCACGCGCATTGCACACCGGCGCGAGGTGTACGAGCGATAACCGCGGGCCACGCGCGCTCCCACCCACGATGACGCTGCATGGCCTGCTACTTAGGCTCAGATTGCCGCCGAAGGGAAACAGGCCACCTGGAACTGAGATACGGCGCGCCGAGCGGAGCGCCTGCGCATCATTCGCTTGGTGGCCCGCGGCCCAACTGGAAGCTCGCCAGGCGATGTCTCCACGGATCTGAAGAAAAAGTACAATGCTAGTGAAGGGGTGGACGCATGCCGGACGCGGCAACAAGTGCGGCGGCAGGTTGGTTCCCGGCGCTTACCGCACTTCTCGGATACGTAACGAGTTCGATTTCGGAGTGGTTGCGGGACCGGCGCGCAAGTGTACGTGAGCGGGCCACCGAAGAAGCGACCCGCGCACGAGAACGTGAGGCCAGAGAAGCAGCACGACGGGGTCAACTGTTTGAGCGCCGCGCCGCCTTTCAACGGGAAACACTTCTCAATCTTCAGGACGCAGTCGTGAAGCTCTCACGCGCGGCTGGGAGAATGCATCATCTCGATGAAATGGAGCAGCGCAAAACTGGAGAGTGGGGAAGACACTTGCTTCCTGAGGATCTGGATAACGACGCTTATCAGGCAAATGTCTCCATCATGGTCCTGACATCACGTGTGCGGGATGACCGAGTTCGGGAGCTGGTTGAGACCTTCAGGAGCAACGCTACCCACGTGGGGATTTCCCACACAGAAGAAGCTGCCAGGGCAGCATTGGCCAAAATGGTCGAAGTGCTGGAACCACTCCATGAGCGCATTGGGGAGATCCTCCGTAAGCTGGACGATGACGAGGACACCCAAATGTGTTGAGGCTGTAATAGCCGGATAGCGCTCGGAACACGGGCGCCCCGTGCATCGTTTCGGGATCTCTCGTGATCGCCTGCGTCACGTTTTCATTGTCGCTCAAGCGGCGCGGCGCGTGAAATCGCCGTTCCGCGGCGCTACTCGACTTCGGCCTCCTCGAAGTCGTGCGCCTCCCCGCTCCGCCCAGCCGCCTGTCATCCCTTATAATGAGTTTTTCCATTCGATAGCACCCCATATTCTGGAAGGAGTACTCATGGCTGCGAAGCGCATTGGCATTCTCACGGGCGGCGGCGACGTGCCGGGATTGAATTCCGTGATCAAGACGGTGGTATACCGTGGCAGCGAGATCGGCTGCGAGGTGGTTGGCATCCGGCGCGGGTGGGAGGGTCTGACCCATGTCAACCTCAACGATCCCGCCAGCCGGGCGCGCTATATCCTGCCGCTCGACCGCGAGAACACGCGCAGCATCGACCGCACCGGCGGCACCTACCTGCACAGTTCCCGCACCAACCCCTCCAAGATGAAGAAGCTCCCCGCGCTTCTGGAAGGCCAGGATTTCCCCCGCAAGGAGACCACCAAGAAGGGCGTCACTTCCACCGTGTTCGATGTGAGCTCGGCAGTGCTGAAGAACATCGACACGCTCGGTCTGGACTACCTGGTGGCCATCGGCGGCGACGATACCCTGAGCTACGCGGCGGAGCTCGATCGCCAGGGCATGAAGGTGATCGCGGTGCCCAAGACCATGGATAACGACGTGCGCAACACCGAGTACTGCATCGGCTTCTCCACCGCCATCACGCGCGCCATGGACGCCATCGAGCGGCAGCGTACCACGGTGGGCTCGCACGAACGCATCGGCGTGTTCCGCGTGTTCGGACGCGACGCCGGCTACACCGCGCTCTACACCGCCTACGTCACCTCGATCCGCTGCTGCATCCCCGAATACAAGGTGGATCTGCCCAAGCTCATCGAACTGCTGGTCAAGGACAAGCGCAACAACCCCAGCAACTATTCGCTGGTGATCCTCTCCGAAGGCGCCGAATGGGAAGGCTACACGGTCAAGGAGTACGGCGAGGCGGACGCGTTCGGACACCGCAAGAAGATGAGCGTGGCGGAAGACCTCAGCAATGAAATCAAGGCCTCCACCGGCGAGGAGACCATCGTCAGCGACCTCACCTACGACCTGCGCTCGGGCAGTCCGGACTTCGTGGACCGCATGGTGGCCGCCACCTTCGCCGGCATGGCGATGGACGCCATCGCGGAGGGCAAGCACGGGGTCATGACGGCGCTTGTCAAGGGCTGCTACACGCTGGCGCCGATTCCAGATCCGAAACTTGGACCGCGCCGCGTGGAGGTCGCCACCCAGTACAACACCGACCGCTACCGGCCCACCTACGACCATAAGATGGGCCTGCCCGTATTCCTCACGCAGGCGTAAGGCATGACCCGTTGGTGGGGCAGGCGGTTCCGCCTGCCTTCTGCAAAGCCTGGCCGGGCGGACCGTTCCGATTCGCCGTCCGCCCGCCTCACGCCCGATCTGCGCGCCCGCATTCAATCCTCGTTCGACCACGCCGCCGGCGACGAGGAGCATTTCCCTTCCACCATCGACCCGCGCATCTGGCACGTGAAGCTGGTGCGGGAGCACCTGGGCGACTTGCGCGGCAAGCGCGTGATTGACGTGGGCTGTGGCAAGGGCCGCTTCGCGCGCGTCTTCAAGGAGGCCGAGCCCGAGGTGGAAATCTGGGGCCTGGATATCTCCGAAGCCATGCTGCGCTTCGTCCCCGAGGGCATCCTTACGCGCGCCGGCTCCATGACCGAGCTGCCCTTCGAAGACGCTTTCTTCGACGGAGCCTACGCCACCGAATCGCTCGAGCACGCGGTCGAAATCCCGAAGGCCGTGGCCGAGATATGCCGCGTGGTGAAGCCCGGCGGCCGCATCGCCATCATCGACAAGAACGCCGAACAATGGGGCCGCCTGGAGACGCCCGAATGGGAGCGCTGGTTCACCCGCGCGGAGCTCGAGCGCCTCCTGGCGCGCCACTGCCGCAAGGTCACCAGCCGCTTCATCTCCTACTGGGAAGACGTAGAGCCCGACGGCCTGTTCCTGGCCTGGTTGGCCGTGAAGTAGCCGAGGAACTTTCGAGGGTGGGGGCCTGTGCCGGCACGGGGACTTATTTTGACGCGGAGACGCGGAGAACTTTGGAAGAAGAAACCAAACAAAAGGTTTTGTTCTCTTAATCTCTCTTGAATTTCTCCGCGTCTCCGCGTCTCCGCGTCAAAAGAACCCGCCGGCGGCCTCGCAACCCGAAGCCCCGCAAATAATCTCTCTTGAATTTCTCCGCGTCTCCGCGTCTCCGCGTCAAAAGAACCCGCTGGCGGCCTCGCAACCCGAAGCCCCGCAAATAATCTCTCTTGAATTTCTCCGCGTCTCCGCGTCTCCGCGTCAAAAGAACCCGCTGGCGGCCTCACAACCCGAAGCCCCGCAACCCATCCTGATATACTGGCATTTCGATGCACAGAGTCCGTTTTGCGCCTTCTCCCACTGGGTTTCTCCACATCGGGAGCGCGAGAACTTATATCTTCAATTGGCTGTACGCCCGGCGGAACGGCGGGACCATGATCCTGCGGATCGACGACACCGACGTGGGGCGCAATACCGAGGCGTCTCTCAGCTCGATTTTCGATGGGCTCCGCTGGCTCGACCTCGGTTGGGATGAGGAATACAAGCAGTCCGAGCGCCTCGCCCTCCACCGCGCCATGGCCGAGGCCATCTTCCGGAAAGGCATGGCCTATCGCGATTTCACGCCCGCCCATGCCGCCGAAGGAGAGAAATCGGACGCTGCCGGAACCTGGCTGTTCCACGCCGATATGCGCGAAATGACGGCCGCGGAAAGCGACCGCCGCGCCGCCGCCGGTGAGCCGTTCGCTCTTCGCTTCCGCGTGCCGCGCGATTCCGAGGGCGCCGTCCGTTTCACCGACGCCGTCTATGGCGAGCAGTCCAAATCCACCGCCGATATCGAAGATTTCGCGCTCCTGCGCGGCGACGACATGCCGACCTACCACTTGGCATCCTGCGCGGATGACGCGGACCTGCGCATCAGCCACATCATTCGCGGCCAGGATCACCTCACCAACACCTTCAAGCACATTTTGATATTTGAGGCCGCTGGCATCGAGCCGCCTCAATTCGCCCATCTTCCGCTGCTGGTCGCTCCGGATGGCGCCAAGCTCTCCAAACGCCGCCACGGGCCGGTGGTAAGCGTCACCACCTACCGCGACGCCGGGTTCCTGCCGCACGCCTTCGTCAACTTCCTCTGCCTGGTGGGCTGGTCGCCCAAGGACGACCGCGAGGCGCTCACCCGCGAGCAACTCATCGAATTGTTCTCACTCGAAGGCATCCATCGCCACAACGCCGTGGTCAACTTCAAGGAAGACGACCCGTTCGATCCCAAGGCCGTATGGCTTAACGGGGAGACCATCCGCGCCCTTCCGGTGGACCAGTTGACCAGCCTCTTGTTGCCCGTGGTGCGCGCCGCCGGTTACAACGTGGACCCGCGCCAGATGGCGTTGATCACTCCCCTGATTCGCGAGCGCATCAGCCTGCTGAACGACGTGCTTACGGTAGGCGATTTTTTCTTTGTCTCGGAGCTCGCGCCCTATGACCCCGCGGAGCTGGTTCCCCAGAAAGGCGACGCGGCCATGGCTCTGCGCGCCCTCGAATCCGCGCGGGAGGTTTTGTCCGGCGCCGAATTCACTCACCATGCCCTGGAGGCCGCCCTGCGCGAGGCCGCCCCGAAGCTCGGCATGAAGACGGGTCAACTGTTCCAGCCCATTCGGGTGGCCGTGTGCGGCCGCAAGACCGCGCCGCCCCTGTTTGGAACCCTGGAGGCCCTGGGTAAAGCAACCAGCCTGGAGCGCATCGCCCAGGCCATTGAAAAGTTGAAGAAATGAACACTCCGTCCCGTCCATCTCCGCCGGCGGACAGTCCGGCCGGCCCCTCCAACTTCGTTCGCGAGATCATCGTCGAGGACCTCAAGACCGGCAAGTACGGCGGGCGCGTGCATACGCGTTTTCCGCCCGAGCCGAACGGCTACCTGCACATCGGCCACGCCAAGTCCATCTGCCTGAATTTCGGGCTGGCGGCCGAGTTCGGCGGAAAGACCAACCTGCGCTTCGACGACACCAATCCCTGCAAGGAAGAGACCGAGTACGTCGAATCCATCATCGATAACGTACGCTGGCTGGGCTTCGATTGGGAAGACCGCCTGTTCTACGCGTCCGACTATTTCGACCAGTTGTACGAGTGGGCCGTCCAGTTGATCCAGGCCGGCAAGGCCTATGTCTGCGATCTCACCGCCGAAGAGGTGCGCGAACACCGCGGCACGCTCACCGATCCCGGCCGCGAGAGCCCCTACCGCAATCGCTCCGTGGAGGAGAACCTCGATCTGTTCGAACGCATGCGGGCCGGCGAGTTCCCCGACGGCGCGCGCACCCTGCGCGCCAAGATCGACATGGCCTCGCCCAATCTGAACATGCGCGACCCGGTGATGTACCGCATCCTCCACGCCGATCATCACCGTACGGGCGGTAAGTGGTGCATCTATCCGATGTACGACTACACCCACGGCGAATCCGATTCCATCGAGCGCATCACGCACTCCATCTGCACCCTGGAGTTTGAGGATCACCGGCCGCTCTATGACTGGTACGTGGAGCAACTGGGCATTTACCACCCGCAGCAGATCGAATTCGACCGCCTCAACCTGACTTACACCCTGCTCAGCAAACGCAGGCTGCTGACCCTGGTGGAAGGCGGGTACGTGCGCGGCTGGGACGATCCGCGTATGCCCACTCTTTCCGGCATCCGGCGCCGCGGCTACACGCCCGAGGCCATCCGCAACTTCTGCGCCAACGTGGGCGTTTCGAAGACCAACGGAACCACCGAACTCGCGCTGCTCGAACACTACGTCCGTGAAGACCTCAACCAGCGCGCCCCGCGCGTGATGGCGGTTCTGCGCCCCTTGCGCGTGGTGATTGAGAACTACCCGGAAGCCCAGGTGGACTGGCTGGACGCGGTGAACAACCCCGAGGATGAGAGCGCCGGAACGCGCGCGGTCCCCTTCTCGCGCGTGCTCTACATCGAACAGGAAGATTTCCGCGAAGATCCGCCCAAGCAGTATTTCCGTCTCTCGCCGGGGCGCGAGGTGCGCCTGCGCTACGGTTACTTCATCACCTGCACGGGCGTGGTGAAGAACGCGCAAGGCGAAGTGGTGGAAGTGCGCTGCACGTACGATCCGGCCACCCGCGGCGGCAACGCTCCGGACGGCCGCAAGGTGAAATCCACCATCCACTGGGTCTCGGCCGCGCACGCCATAGACGCCGAGGCGCGCCTATACGACAACCTTTTTATCAAAGAGAATCCCAATGAGACCGCCGAAGGCGAGGACTTCACTGCCAATCTGAACCCGAATTCGCTCGAGACCCTGACGGGCTGCAAGCTGGAGCCCGGGCTGGCCAACGCCGCGCCGGGCAGCCGCTACCAGTTCGAGCGGCTGGGCTATTTCTGCGCCGATCCCGATTCGGTCCCCGGCAAGCCGGTCTTCAACCGCACGGCCTCGCTGCGCGATACGTGGGCCAAAATTCAAAAGCGAACGACATGATCATTCTCGGAATCGGCGGCATTCTCGGAGACGCCGCCAGCGCCATCCTGAAAGACGGCGAGGTTCTCGCCGCGGTGGAAGAATCCAAGCTGGTTCGCCGGCGCACGCAATGGGGCGGCCACGGGGAGTTGCCTTCCAACTCCATCGACGCCTGCCTGGAGATGGCGCGCGCGCGCCCGGAGGAAGTGGACGCCGTGGCCGTGGCGCGTCCCGTTCCCGGATCGGATTTCCACCTCAAACTGCGCGCCCGCTTCCCCAACAGCCGCATCGTGATGCTGGGCCATCACCTGGCGCACGCGGCCTCGGCCTACTACCCTTCGCCCTTCGACGAAGCCACCGTCCTCACCCTCGATTGCCGCGGCGACCTGCTTTGCGGTGCCCGCTGGCAGGCCGCGGGGACCACGATCACGCCCGACCTCGAGCAGTACTTCCCCGATTCCCTGGGCGACGTCTACGGCCGCGTCACCGAATTGCTGGGCTTCGATTCGAATGCCGACGAGCACAAGGTGCAGTGGCTCTCCGTCTGCGGCGATGCACGCTACCAGGAACTGTTCCTCGAAATCCTCGGCGCCGGCGATGCCGGCCCACGGCCCGACCGTTCTTTCTTCGGCGCCGAACGCGGGCGCAGCGGCGGATTCAGCGCCCACTTCTATGAGCGGTTGGACCTGGAAGACGGCGCGCCCATCCCCGAAGCGCTGCGCCCGCATATCGCCGCCGGCATGCAGAAGGCCCTGGAAATGGCCGTCATCCGCGTTGCGGGGTCGGGGCGCAACCTGTGTTTCGCGGGCGGCCTGGGGCTCAATGCGCTGCTGGTCTCGGCGCTCGAAAACAACTCCGGGTTCGCCAGCGTCTTCGTACAACCGGCATCGGGCAATGCTGGCACGGCCCTGGGCGCGGTGCTCCAGGCATGGCACGGCGCCTTTCGCCAGCGGAAGCGTGTGGCGCTCCCCACCCTGTGCCTCGGACCGGGCTACTCCGCCGCCGAGATCAAGCCGGTTCTCGAGAACTGCAAGCTGCGCTTCCGCTACCTGCTCACCACCGAAGAGGTGGTCGAAACCGCCGTAGCCCAGTTGAACGACAACCGCATCGTCGCCTGGATGCACGGCCGCATGGAGTTCGGGGCCCGCGCCCTGGGCGACCGCAGCATCCTGGCCTCGCCGCTCGACCCGTACTCCACCGAGAACCTCAACATCTTCATCAAACACCGCGAGCCCTTCCGTAAGTTCGCCGCGTCGGTTCCGGCTGAGTTAGCGGGCACTTACTTCGAGGTCGGGCCCAACGCGCGCCACCTATGCACGGTGGGCCGCGTGAAGCCCGAGCACCGCGACAAGTTCGCCGCCGCCATTCTGGCCGGCGATCTGGTGCGCGTGCACACGGTGGATCGAGAAGAGAACCCGCTCTACTGGAAACTCCTGCACGCCGCCGGCGCCTCGACCGGCCTGCCGGTGCTCTATAACACCTCGTTCAACCTGTTCGGCGAGCCGCTGGTATGTACCCCGCGCGACGCCGTCCGCAGCTTCTACTCGTCGGGCATAGACGCTATGTTTGTGGGGCATTTCTTTCTGCAGAAGTAACGCCGACGGTCTTGCCGTCGGCCTTCGGCATCCTTCTTGTGGGGCAGGCGCTTCTGCCTGCCAACCGCCGGGCGCGTTTCCAAAAAGGGAGAAAAGAGGATGCATGCCGGTCCCTTTTCCGGCCCAAGAAAACGTCCCGTCTGACTCCGGTTTATGACCCCGGTCTCCCCGGTTTACCCGTTCCCAGCTTCGTTCCCGGTTTCCCCTTCAGACTGATTCTGGCGTTTCCATTTCGATGGTAATGCGTTCGTGGACCGTGTATCCAGGATGATCATTGACCGCGGTCTGGAACCTCTGCTCAAGACTCTCGATATGCCCGCCCGTGAGTCCTAGGTTCACCCCATCCTCTATTACGACGCAGGGCGAGGGACGCCCGAGGTAGTAGCTGTGGACCAGCAAGTCAACGTCCTTCGCTCCGTCTCTCGACAATTTCGCGAGTATGCCAACCGTGAGTTTTTGCATAATGTGCGGCTCTCCTTTCTTTCCAGTTTCAGGCAATGCCCCTTCCGTCTGGAAAAACTGTACGTCAAGTCCCAGTCCGCTCGACTTCGGCCACGTTGACGTTCCGGATCACGGCAGGATCACGGCGCGTCGATCACCTCCCGCCGCTTGGCGTTGCTGAATTTGCGGGACTAGGGCAACGAGTTCCTTCACTTCTTTCATCGTCGGCGCTTCCACTTCGATGTCGGCAACCTTGAGACGGACCTTTCGGCCGGACCGGCCGTGAAGCCACCCAGCTATGCCAGCGATGAGCGGTGGGCCGATCTTGTCGGTGAGCTCCAGGACAAATTCTCCTGAGAGAAACGGTCCTCCGGACATTTTTGCAAGCGCTGGCTTTGCGGCGATCGGCAAGTTGTCAGCGCGGAGAGCTTGCTCAAAATGTCGAAGTTCTTCCTGATACGCGGGTGTTAGATAGTACGAGTCATCAGCAGCGGGAAGCAGCGTGATCTCGAGCTCGGTCTGCATTTCGCATTCAGACTACCACGTTTCGTCAGCCTGCAGGGAAAAGGGGGAAAGGGGACGCATTTTCCGAAGGGCGTGGCGACGTGAAGAACTGGCAGGCGGGAGAATCTGACGCGTCTAAAATGCGTCTCTGTCACCTGTTTCCTCTATTGTCTTTCGAGCGTCAGCCCGATAGGGATGGTCTTCCCATCGGGAACCACCGCCTTCTCGACTGTCTTGTAGCCGGTCATCTTGATGGTGACCTTACGGGGAGTGTCGCCCAGCTTCAGCAGCACGAATGCCAGGGGTGAAAGGCCGGTTTTGTTCCCGTCTACATAGACTTCCGCACCGGGCGGAACGGTTACGACAGCGCATCGTGATGCCTGGCCCTTTTGGACCAGATCAGCAAGCTCTTGCTGGCTGAGTACGTGCCCTGCGCTTGCCAGCGCCGCTGCTGCAGCGGGTGAACCCTTGGCGGCTTCTGAGTTAGTAGCTATTTGTTGAATCCCCGTATCGGTTGTGGGCGCTGGGACGGGGCATAGCTGTTTTTCAAGTTCGGGCGACAACTTGTGGGCATCGCACATGGCGCGCACATTGTCCGATGGTCGGGCCGGTGCTGCTGGAACCACGGCCGGGTGGAACGCGCCGACGAATTTCGCCTCTTTGTCCGGATTACTGGCGAACGGAATGTAGATGTCGGTTTCTGTCCCGCCGATTTTCTTGTGCGTCTCGATTCGGAACAGCACCTTGTCTCCGGCCTTGAGCAGGTCAAGAGGATTCAGCCCTTCGCCTTTAAAGTGCACCGGTTCCGAGTTGAACACCCTGCGCGCCATGGAATCGGCGACTTGGCGATCAGTTTCCACATACCAGACTCCGCCGTCTACCTGAATCTGGTAAACCGTCACGCCGTTGGCCTGGACTCCGCCACTGCAGACTGTTGTGCCCAGGCTTCCGTCTCCACATCGGATGTTGTCGGACGTGGTGCCGTCAGAGACTGCGACGGATGTGACGTAGGTTCCAAGCTGGTACGTGTCGGACTTGTCCTTCCCATAAGCCAGGGAACCCAACGCCAGGATCGGTGGCAACAGCGCAAATAGGCTGCGTTTCAAATGTCCTCCAGCTTCGGTTGCCTAAGGTCAAGTATACTCCTTTGAAACCGAGAGGGGAACCGGGGCCAGTGCCGAATTACCGTTCCCGAGAGCCTGGCCCCTTTTCTTCCTTCTCTCTTCCTGTTGGCGTAGTTCTTACCGGCCGCTCGCCTGCATTTCGCGCCGGAGAACCTCGTTCCTATGCGTCTGGTACTTCTTCCCTTGCCCTCGAAACCAGGCGAGCACGTCGGCATCCACGCGAAGGCTCACCAACGGCTTGATGGGCCGGTAGAAACGCCCAACCTCGACGTCGGACATCCGCGGCTTTCCTTCGGGCGCATCGGAGAAGTCGATCTGCGAATCGGGGCGAGCGGCAAGCCGCTGCAGTTCCCGGCGCTGCTTGTCAGTGATAGGAGCGGTAAAGATCTCGCTCGCCGGGACGGGTCTTTCTTGCCGAGATGATGCGGATATCTTCTTCGCCATGTTGTTCCTCGCCGGCTCATCTGACGGGCTGTTTGATCCTTGCCTGTCGTTGTTCCCGGCGGTAAGCCGCAACCTCGGCGTCGATGGCCCGCTGGGGCAGCTTGTCCAAGCCCGCCCGCCGAGCGTCGTCCTGCACTGCCCGCAGGGCCGCGATCAGCTCGGTGCTAACCGGGGATGCCGGCTTCTGCTGGTATCGGCGTAAGGCTTCCCGGACGAGTTCGCTCAGAGTGCGGTTCTCCTTCTTGGCCAGACGCTCGACTTGGCGGAGCTGGGCGGGAGGCATGGAGACGGAAAGCGTTCTGCTGGTGCGCATATGAGTGTCGTGCTTGTTAACACTAAGTGTGTGATGTGCTTCTGAGGGAAGCATAGCGGCCGGGAGCGGCGCATGTCAAGCGTGCCGATCACGGCCGAGCGTGACGCCATACCGGTGAGTGAGTGCCAGCGGCGGTTTTGGGGGTTGCGCGCGCCAATCAATGGGGACGAACGGTCAAGGAGCGTCTTGGTCGATCAACGTCCCTGGGCTCGTCAGGCATTCCACCAGCGTGCAGGTCCCACCTTTGGCGGCTTTGATGGCGTCCAGAATCCTGGGAATGCTCATTCTTACGTCCGGCCAGTTCCCGCGGCTCAAAATGACGATGGCAATTCGCCGATAGGTGAGATTCTGCTGGTGCTGAAAACCTTTGTCGGCGGTCAGCAGGATGTCGAACCCTGCGTCTTCGGCGGCGTCCAGCAGTTTCCCGTTCGCCAGGCGGTCCCACCCACGTTCCGCCGTCGTCGCGACTGTGTAGTCCCGCAGGGAATATCGCAGAGGAACGGGAGCGTTATGGTCAAACAGAATTCGCATGCGCGGGTTGTTGAAGGCTGTCGGCGACGAAATTGACGACCTGTTCGATCTGGTCTCGCGTGACGCCCCCGTACCACTCGATGACGTCTTCGATGCTGGCGCCCTTCGCAAGGCATTCAAAGACAATGGAGATGGGCAGGCGGGTATCGCGGAACACCCATGCGCCGTGAACCCTCTGCGGGTCCGACTCCACCACCGGACATTGCGACCAATCCGCCATACATCCACTATACGCCCCGATGCCCCGCCGGCGCCGGGGTCAGACGAGACGTTTTCTCCGGGCAAACCGGGGTCAGACGGAACGTTTCCCCACGCGACGCGGTCCGCAGGCGCCGCCTTACCGGCCACCGCTCCCTTACGGTCGCGGCTCGTTAAGAGTTCGGCGAGCCGCGACCGTGAGGAAGCGGTGGCGAGAACCTATTTGAAAATGCCGCTCAGAATCTTTCCGAAAGACCCGCTCGGAGTTTCGATTTCGAGCAGCGCCGCGAGAGTGGGCGCGACGTCGTTTATGGCTACGCGATCATAGTAGACGCCCGTGCGGATGGCGCTCCCCATGAACATCAGGGGCACGTGCGTGTCGTAATCGTAAGGCAGACTGTGCGTGGTGCCGTGGCTCGAGAAGATATAATACGGCTCCGGCAACATCACCAGGTCTCCCCAGCGCGATTCGTAGAATCCGAGCAGTACGGCTCTTCCCACCGGGTCCGCGGTTCCCGCCCCGGTCTCCAACTCGTCGCGAGTGAAAACGCGCGCGATATGCGGCAGCGACCGCGCCGTCTCGGCCGCCACGCGCCTGACTTCACGCGCGTCCGCTTTGTTCCGGGCAAGCGTCTCATAGTTCAAGTAAATGAAACCGCCGGCGTCCGCGGCGAACCAGGGCCCTTTGCCGAACTTCGCCGAAAGGGCGTCGCCAATCGACCGCGAGTACTGGCTGGCGTCAAGCCGGCCGCCGGGCATCTTGCGGGCTGCGTTCACTTCGGGTATGGGCGCAACGCCGTGATCGGCCGTCAGGACCACCAGGCTGTTGCCACTACCGATCCGGGCATCTATAAAGTCCATCAACTTGCCCAGTAACTGGTCGGTGCGGATGGAGATATCGCGAATCTCCGGCGCATCGGGACCCCGCGCATGCCCGGCGTAATCGTTGGCCGAAAAGCTAAGGGCGAGGATATCGGTTCCGGCGTGTCCGCCCAGATTCTCGTTTTCGATGGCGCGTTCCGCGAAGTCCTCCAGCAACTCGTTGCCGAACGGGGTGGCTTCGATGACCCCGCAAGACGGCAGCTCGCCTTTCGCCTCCATGCCGCAGAAAGGCCGGTCGCCGGGTTTGGCGTCCACCGGCCGCCATAGCGCGCCGAGATATTTCGAGATGGGCTGGCCGTTGTTAATCGCGGCCACCCATTTGGGCAACTCGTTCATGTAATACGTGCTGGTCACAAAGTGATTCGAATCGCTGTCGAACCAATAGGCCGCGTCCGCCATGTGTCCCGCCGGAAGAATCGCGCTGCGGTCTTTGAGGGACACGCCGATGACTTTGCCTCCCTTGCCCGCCATCTTCAACTCATCCCCGATGGTACTCACCAACAGGCGGCGCGGCGAAGATCCCATACCCCCCGGGGCTCCTCCGAGCAGTTTCGTGGACTCGTCCGAAACGCTCGTGACGGAGCGATTGGCCCCGCGATCAAACCATTCATTTCCGACAATGCCGCTGATCGAGGGAGTCGCGCCGCTGAGGAAAGTGGAGTGTCCGACGGCGGTAACCGCAGGGAATTGGACATAATGCGCATCCGTGAAAACGGCTCCCTGCTTGAGCAGCCGGTCGAAGCCGGCGTGGTAATCGGCGCGGAACCGCGTCAGGTAGTCGTAGCGAAACTGGTCGACTACAACCGCCAGGATCAGTTTTGGCTTCTCGCTTCCGAATGCCACGGTCGAAATCGGGATGGTGAGAAGCAGGGCGAGAGTGAGCCGGCGAGTGGGTTTCATAAGGTAACAGCTATGTTTCAGAAGAATTACGCAAATGACAGCGGTTTCGCAGAGATTATCGCACGAACCGCGCGCCCAGGCAATCGCAAGCACGCAAGCTAGGCTACTTCCCCTCCTGCGCCGCCTTATAATCCCCCCGGCTGAAATACTTCTCCAGCCAGACGTACAGGCAGATGAACAGGTACCGGCTGCCCATTTCCTTGATCTTCAATTTCGCCGTCCCGGTTCTGCGGTTGCGCCAGGTAATCGGGACCACCGTCCACGTATAGTCCCTCACCATGGTCTTCAGCGGCAACTCCACGGTCAGGTTGAAGTGCGGCGACAGAATCGGCTTGCAACCCTCGATCGCTTTGCGGCGGTACGCTTTGAATGCGTTGGTGGTGTCGTTCAGCCGGATGCCGAATAACATCCGAATGAAGAGATTCGCCAGCCGGTTGAGCCACAGCTTGGTCCACGGGTAGTCGATCACCCCGCCGCCCTTGATGAACCGCGAACCGAAGACCGCGTCCCAACCCTGGTTGAGCAGCTTCCAGTAAACCACCACGTCGCGGCAATCGTCGGATTCGTCCGCCATCATCACCACCACGGCGTCGCCGCGCATGTTCTCGAATCCGCACGCGATCGCGCGGCCGAATCCGTGGGCTCCCAGGTTCCGCACCGGCCTTAGCTCCGGCATTCGCTCGCGGAGTTTGGTCAGCAGTTCCCAGGTGGCGTCGGAGCTGCCGTCGTCCACTACGACGATCTCGTGGGGCACGTTGTGCAGGCGCAATTCCAAGTCGAGGTGCTCCACCGTCGAACAGACGCAGCCTTCTTCGTCTCGCGCCGGAATCACCACGCTCAGCAGCTCGAGCGGCGGGTTCTGGGGATTGGGGCTGCTAGTCATGACGCCCCGCAATGTTCGAGCCACCCGGGGTTGTCGCGGACATGGCGCGCGATTTCTTCGAGAATCGATTCGAGGTTCTTCAACGGCCGCCATCCGAACCGTGCGCGCGCCGCGCCGCTATCCATCACCAGCCAGGGGATGTCGAAGAGCCTGGGCGTGAGGTCCGCCACGGGAGCGAAGGCCCCGAACCGCCGGTCGCACCACGCCGTCAGTTGGGCCAACGACATGGCGTTGTCGATGCCTCCTCCCACGTTCCACACGCGTGCGCCGGACGGGCCGCTTTGGCGCATCTGGGCGACGATCAGAGAAGCCAGGTCGTCGGGATGAAAGGCGTCCCGCACCTGAAAGCCATGCCCGCCGAAGCCGATGTAGCGCAGTGGGCGGCGGGCGGCGTGAGCGTGCAGCCAGTAGGAGAAGATTCCCTGCTCGGCGGTTCCGAACTGGCCGGCGCCGGCCAGGACCCCGCAACGGTTCACCCACACCGGAAAGCCGAAAGTGGCCCCGTATTCGAGCGCCAGAGTTTCCGAGGCCAGCTTTGTCGAGCCGTACAAGGAAACCGGCGGGGCCACCGAAAACGCCTCCGCAATGCCCTCCGGGCCTGCCCCCGCCGGAAGGGCGCCGGAAACATCCAGCTCGAAGGCGTCGCCGTTGGGCCGCACCGGCAGCGCGGCCAGGGCCGCAATCGAATACACCCGGCTGCTGCTGAGCAGCGCCAGGCCCGCGCCGCGCCCGCGGCAGTATTCGAGCATATTCACGGCGCCCCACAGGTTATGCTCCATGAGCTGGCGGCTGCTCGAACGGCCATCCACGCCGGCCAGCACGCTGGGGTTCGCGGCGGCGTCGATCACCCAGTCCGCGCCGGGAAGAGCCTCCACGTCGCTCGCCATGCGCAGGTCTCCGTGAAACAACTTCACTCCCGCCCGCCGCAGCCGCGCGCGATTGCTTTCCGTCCCCGCGCGCGAGAGGTTGTCCACGCCCAAAACCTCGAGGCCTTCGATACGCTCCGCCAGCGCCCTCGCCAGGCTGGAGCCGACGAATCCGCAGACGCCGGTGATCAGAATTCTCATGAAGCCGGTCCGGCGCCCGTTATGACGGCGCTTTTTCCACCAAGTCTCTCACTCCAGGATGCCGCGATCTCCTCCATGATGAGGCGCAGCGGCTTGGTGATTCTCCAGTTGGGGAAATGGCTCTCGATTTTCCGCAGGTCGCTGTAATAGCAGATGTGGTCGCCGGCGCGATTCTGCTCCACATAAGTGAACCGCTGCTTCTTGGCGGTGATTTCCTCCGCTATCGCGAAGGCTTCTAGAATGGAGCAGGAATTCTCTCTGCCGCCGCCCAGGTTGTAGACTTCGCCGGCGCGAGGGTTCTGGTAGAACTCGTACATCATGCCGGCCGCGTCCTCGGCGTGGAGGTTGTCGCGCACCTGCTTGCCCTTGTATCCGTAAACCCTGTATTCGCGGCCGTCCACGTTGCACTTCAGGAGGTAACTCAGAAACCCGTGCAACTCCACGCCGGAATGGTTCGGGCCCGTCAGGCAGCCGCAGCGCAGGCAGCAGGTAGGCATTCCGAAGTATCTTCCGTATTCCTGCGCCATCACGTCGGCCGCCACCTTGGAGGCGCCGAACAGCGAGTGCTTGGATTGGTCGATGGATAATGACTCCGGAATGCCGTTGACGTAAGCCGGATCATCGTATTCCCAGCGCGTCTCCAGTTCCTTCATGCGGATGGTATTCGGCAGGTCCCCGTAAACCTTGTTAGTGGACACGTGCACGAACGGAGATTCCGGGCAGGTGCGCCGTGCCGCTTCCAGCAGGTTCAGCGTGCCGGCGGCGTTGGTATCGAAGTCGTCGAAGGGAATGGCCGCCGCCCGGTCGTGGGAAGGCTGCCCCGCCGCGTGGATGATGGCCGCCGGCTTCAACTCGGCCACCATCGCCAGAACCGCCTGGCGATCCCGTATGTCGATCGCGTAATGGCGGTAATCGGGGATCGCTTCCCGCAACAACCGCTGTGCCCAGCTCGTGTCGCCTTCCGGTCCGAAGAACACGGCGCGCTGGTTGTTGTCCAATCCGGCGATGCGGAAGCCTCGGCGGCTGAAATACCGGCAGACTTCGGATCCGATCAGCCCGCAGGATCCGGTGACAAGAGTTAGAGGAAGCGGCATGAGATCCTATCATAGACACTGGCGGGCGCGGCATCAACTTGACGGGCAGGGCTGCGGTGGGCAGGCGAAAGCGCCTGCCCTTGGCAGGCCAGGAGGCCTGCCCCACTCAGCTACATCACTGTGTGGCGGCCTGCAACGCCTCCATTTGTGAGGTCAGATGCTTAATCTGGCTCCTCACGACTACATCCACCGGATTCCGGGCATTCAACCGCAGATTGACCAGCACGACCCTACGAGGGTTGATGACGTCCGCCCCTGGGTCGCCGCGACCCGCGATTTGCGTCTCGAGTTTCAAGGAGGATTCGAACTGTGAGACCAAATCCTCGCGCGAAGTTCCCCTGGCCAGCGCAGAGTTCAGATCAGCCAGCACGGGCACGAGTTGCTGCACCATGGTTTTTCGCCTCGTCGATATGCGCTGCGCCCATTCGGGGTCGCCCCAGATAGAACCGTCGGCGAACAGGACGGCCCGGAGCTGGATATCGGCCAGGGAAGCGCCGGCTAGGTTTACCGTCAGCTCCTGGTTGGGTGGAATCGGTTTTGACTCCCCCTCAAGAAGCGGGTCACGGAAATCCTGGATCGTCATGTTCAGGGATGCCGGAGCACCCCGCAGGGGGAAGGTGTAGACGAACGCGTTGACGGTGTTTGCGCTAATGTTCTTAATGGTCAGCATGTACGGGCGCCCTGGGCCGGGCTGGGTCACGGTGAACACAAGCGGGGAACCCGTTTGCGCGTGCAACGAGCACAAACCGCATAGCACTACGGTGAGACAAATACCTCGAATGGCCATATTGTTCTCCTATGTTTTCCGAACCGGGGTAATAGGGAGCCGCCTTGGATAATCGGGCTCGTACGGACCCGATGTTCCCGCTTCTTACTGGCGCTGGCCATTCCGGCCGGGTTACCGGGCGCGCGAAAATCGGCCCCCACAAACGTGAAGGCCGCCCGCCGCTATAATCCTATGGTGAGCGTCCTTTCGCGCCGCCAATTCGCCGCCGCCGCGCTCGGTCCCTTGGCCGGCCGTTTGCTGGCCCTGCCGCTTTCCGCTTTCAAACTCGGCGTCACCACCGACGAGATCGACGACGACCCGCTGGCCGCCGCACGTTTCCTGCGCCGCTACGGTCTGAAATGGGCCGAAGTTCGCAACATCTGGGGTCCATACAATACCGACCAACCCGTGGAGAAGGTGCGCCAGGCGCGGGCCGCGTTCGACGAACAGGGCCTCCAGGTCTCCGTACTGGACACGGGCTTTTTCAAAATCCCGCTTCCTCCGGATACCCCCGCAGGCCGGCGCACGCTCGATGCGCAATGGACGCTGCTCGATGCCGCCATGGAGCGGGCCACCATCTTCGGGACGCGCAAAATCCGGATCTTCACCTTCATGCTGGACCAGGGTGAGAAGCCGTCCGCCAGGAGTTACGCGCGAATCGACGAACTGCTGCGCGAGGCGGCCCGGCGCGCGCGGCCCGGCCGGTTCCTGCTGGCGGTGGAGAATATCGGCGGCGGCCACGTGTCCAACGCGGCGGAATCGGCGGAGCTTTTCAAGCGGGTCAAGGACGACAACGTGGGTCTCGCCTGGGACCCCAATAATGCGGCCCAATCGGGCGAGCAGCCATTCCCCGACGGCTACCGCAAGCTCGACCCGGCGCGTATCTTCCACGTCCATCTGCGCGACTACCGGCACGACGCCGCCGGTAAAGTGGAATGGGCCGCGGTGGGCCAGGGCGAGTTCGACAACCTGGGGCAGATCCGCGCGCTGCTCAAGGATGGCTACCAGGAAACGTTCACGCTCGAGACCCACTGGCGCGACCCGCGGGGTAAACTGTACTCCACCGAGACATCGCTTCAGGGCCTGCTGAAAGTCGTCGCGCAGGTATAGCAGCCCGTTGGCGAAGAAGTCAGTTTTGGGCAAAATGCCCAAAATGAGCGATTAAGTCCTTTGTTTTTAATGTGTTTTTTGTCTCGGCTTGAGGATTTTGGGCAATTTGCCCAAAATCCTTGGTTGCGCCGCGGTTAGGAACGCCGGCCCACCACTCGCGTCGGCGCGCCTTCATACCGCACACCCGGCAGCAGGCGCTCGTCCTTCATGACCACGCTGTGCGGCGCCACATACGCGCCGGCCCCGATATCCGCGCCGTAGAGTGGAACGGTCGCGTAGCCCAGCGTGGCCCCAGGCCGGACGTGGACATAGTCCATTTTCAGAACGCGGTCTTCGAAGGTGTGCGCCTGGAACATGGATGTCACGGTGGCTCCATCCTCGATGATCAGCATATCCGGATCCACCACCTGAGCGAAGGCCGGCCCCAGCACCACGCGCTTCCCCAGTTTCATCCCCATGGCCCGCAAATACCACGAAAGAAGCAGCGTGCCTTCGAGATGGGACAGCGTGGGGCGGGCCCAGGCCTCCCAGCAGACATATAGAAAATCCCACCTTCCGCACCAGCACGCCCAAAACGGGTGTTGGCCTGGGCGCACGCGGCCGAGTAGCGACCACTTGACGCCCACGGGCAGAAGACACAGGAACGCCTCCGCCGCCAATCCGGCCAGACACACGGTTGCCGAAACCAGCAGCCACCCGCCAGCCGTCGTGGCGGCCGATACCGCGCGAAGCCATAGCAGCGCCGCCAGCATGGGCGGTATGGGCAGCGTGAAGCGCATCAGTTCCCAGAACAGCCGGGTCGCGTAACGAATGGGAGAGGGGTTGTAGGTAAGCCGCCGGTCGCATTCCACCACCTCCCGCCGGGGCAGCTCAAAGGGAGGATGGCCGAACCAAGAGCCGCCGTTCCGCATGTGTTCGCCAACCACCGTGCAGACGCCCAGTAGAACGTTATCGGGAAGGATGGACCCGGCCGGAATCACCACGTGATTGCCCAGATACACGCCGCTGCCCAAGCGCGTGGCGGCCAGCGTGACCGTGCCGCGATACAAGCGCGGCCCTCCGACGTAGATGCCATCCGCCAGGAAAGTTCCCTCGCCGATTTCGACCATCTCGGGGACCGTATCGAGGATAGTGCTGATTTCGCAGCGGCGGCCCACCTTCATCCCCGCCCAGCGCAGCCACACCGGCCAGAACAGCGCGCCCGCGAGCCAGTAGCCGGCCGCCTCCAGCATCTCCGTTTTCATGCGCACCCGGATGTAGGCCAGGCTCCAGCGGCCGATGACGCCCTCCGGCACGCGCCCCAGGGCGCGCACCATCAAGGCCTCGATCACTAGGGTGAGCGGAACCGACAGGGTCACCAAGGCCATCGCGGCCAGCAGCATGGCCGGCTGCAGGGTGGGATGGTCGAGCCACCACGAGATGCGCCCCGCATCGAGGCCCAGCGCCACGGCAGCCACGGCGGCCAGCACCTCCGGGATCAGCAACGGCAGTTCCAGGATGGCGCAGCGCGCCAGCGCCATCAGCAGATCGTGCTTCCAGGGCGAAAGCCCAGCCACCGCTTCCGGCGCAGCGGGCGCGAACCCCGCCGGCCTGGCGGGGATCCCATCCCAGCGCTCGCCGCTGGGAACTACGCCGCCCGGCGGAAGCCAGGAAAGCGGGGTGAGGCAGGCGCCGGCTTCGAGCCGCGCACCGCCGGAGACGCCGGACCGTATGTCGAGCGTGGCCCCGTCTCCCAGCGACACCGGCCGGACCAGGATATCGCCGTATTCGAGCTCCACCAGGCCGACGATGGCTTCCTGGCCGATGGTGACGTCATCGCCGATATCGAGCAGGTCCCAGCCTCCCTGGCGCAGATCGACGCCGCGGTGGATGTGGACCCGGCGGCCAATTCGCGCCCCCAGAGTTCGCAGGGCCATGTTCTGGAAGCCGGTTCCTTCGATCAACCACCAGGGGATGCCGCGGACGGCCTGCTGTACCATCCAGTTCCGCACATAAAAGCTTCCCCAAACGGGCGCTCGCAGCGGGCGGTAGCGGCCGATAAGGCAGCGCTTCACGGCAGCTGCGGCGCACACCGCCAACGGCGTGTAGACCGCCAGCCCGGCGAAGAAAAGGACCGGCGCCATGAGGAGCGAAGGGATGAGCCCCATCGAGAGCATCATCGAAGGCGCGAGGTCGAACACGCCCCAATACCCCACCATCGCCACAACCGAAAAAATCGCCAGAAGCCAAACCGCCTGTATGACGGTGGCCAAGTGGGGTAAGCCTCCAGGCTTGCCTTGGTAGGGTAAGCCTCCAGGCTTGCCTTCCGCACCTTCAGAGGCCTGCCCCACTATCTTCCCGGCCACTCCCGCCACGGTGCGGCCTTCGTACACGTCGCGGACGGTGACCGGCGTGGCTGCGTCGTCGTTCCGCAGCCGGGTCACCACCTGCGCGGCCCGCAGCGAATTCCCGCCCAGATCGGTAAAGAAATCCGCATCGATGGCGACGGCCTGCCGCAGCCCGAGAACGTCGCGGAAGACCTCCGCCAAGTGGGCTTCCAACGGATTCCGGGGCGCAATTCCCGCTTTGCTCCCCGGCTGCCCGTTGAGCCGCGGCAGCGCGGCCCGGTTCAGCTTCCCTCCCACCGTGAGCGGCAGGTCCCGCAGAATTCCGAATTGGCTGGGGACCATGTAATCCGGCAGGGTCTCCCGCAAGGCGGCTTCGAGCGGGCCAAACTCCTTCGGCTCCCACCCGTTTTCCGGCACGATGAAGGCGGCCAAAGCGCCATCCTGCACGGCGCAGGCGGCCGAGCGCACGCCCCTCCATTCCGCCAGCCGGGTTTCAATCTCTTCCAGCTCGATGCGGTACCCGCGAATCTTCACCTGCGAATCGGCCCGCCCGTGAAAGAAGTAGTTGCCATCGGCGGCGCGATGAACCAAGTCTCCGGTGCGGTAGATCCGCCCGAAACGCGGGTGGGAAACGAACTTCTCGGCGGTTTGCGCGGGCCGGTTTCGATATCCGCGGGCCAGCCCGATCCCGCCCAGGCACAGCTCGCCCCATTGGCCTTCGGCGACTTCCTCAAAAGAGTCGTCGAGCACCCACGCCTGGAGTCCCGGGACAGGGCGCCCAATGGTGACGGGTTCGCCGGGATGGATATAGGTTCGCGTGGCAGTCACGGCGCACTCGGTGGGGCCGTAACCGTTCACCAGCCGTCTACCCTTGGACCAGCGATCGGCCAAATCCTGCGGCAGGGCCTCGCCGCCGGTGTAAATGAACCCAAGCTCGGGCAGCTCCGCTTCGGGGTCCTCGCAGCCGGTGGCGCGCAGCAGCGTGGGAGGCGGGCAAAAGACGGTAATCCGTTCACGGCGGAGCCATTTGACGAGGTCCGGCCCCAGCCGCACCGTCTCGTCATCGACCACCACCAGGGTGGCCCCGGCCGCGAACGCCAGCCAGATTTCCTCGATGGAAGAATCGTACGCCGGCGAGGAATTCTGAGAGACGCGCGCGTCGGGTGTGAGCCGGAATTCCTCGATGTCGGAAGCCACCAGGTTCACGATGCTCCGATGCTCCATCATCACGCCTTTGGGGCGCCCGGTGGTGCCCGATGTGTAGATCACATAAGCCAGGCTGCCGGGGTCGGCCGGGGAATCCTGCGAGTTCCGCGCCGGCGCGGCGGGCGGCTCGCCCAGCTCGTCCACCACCAGGATGCGCCCGCTGAATCCAATCCCTCGGGCGCGCGCCGCGCCCTCGGCATCGGTAAGGAGCGCCTCGGCTGCGGCGTCGTTCAGGATCTCGCGTATCCGTCCGTCCGGAAAGGCCGGGTCGATGCAGGCATATGCGCCGCCTGCCTTGAGCGTTCCCAGTTGGGCGCTGTAGAGCCGTTCGGAGCGCCGCGGTAGAAGGATGGCGACAATCGAGTCGCGCCCCGCGAAGCCCCGCAACGCGCTGGCCACTGATTCCGCCTGCCGCTCCAGATCCGCGTACGTCACCCGGCGACGGCCGGGCCTGCCATGGCCCGGCGGGATCTCCACGGCTGTCCGGTCCGGCCAGCGCCGAACCGCATTTTCGAAGAATTGATGCAACAGGACGGGAGAGGTTTGGGACAGGACCTCACCAGCGATGGTGGAAACCGACCCCTCGGTCATGATTCACCGCCTCAGGCGACCTGAAGAGTCGGCATCGGAAGCCAGAAGTCGTGCGCGCAGACGAGTTTGGGGAAGGAAAACCGAAGCCGTAACGCCCAGCAGCAGCCCGATCACGCCTCCCAGGCGGTATAGAGCGATCGCTTTCGCCATGTTTAGCGCAACAACATCCATGAAAGGTTTCATAGGCTCCCCTCCGCCACCAGCCGAATCGAAAACGCTTTTTCCCCTTCGTTTATCTAGACGCCATCCGGCCGCCGGAAGTAACTGGCTCCATAGTGCTATTCCCCGCAGCGGCCATAAAGTTCCCTGGGCGCTGTTAACGGTGAACTTCTTCAGTTGGGGATCCGCTAACGGCCCGTCACGAAAGGACCTCGGCGGGGATTCGGATGTGACATATTCTAAGTGAGGCTTATATGAAAAAGTTCTCGCATCTCCTCGCTATCATTCCGCTGCTGGCTGCCGCATTGCCGGCGCAGCGCCCGTGGCAGCAGATCACGGTTCCGTCGGTGCGCGACGTGGCCGCGAATTTCAAAGCGCCGCCGCACGAATACGGCGCCATTCAGCCGTTCATGGGTTGGAATGGTCCGGACGCCAACGACAGAAAGGCCAGGATCGTCCAGGATCTCGACCGGCTTTCGGCCAATGGCATCTTCGTGGTGAACGTTTCGCCGGGACGCGGCGAGCCGCTGTACCTCACCCCGGAGCACATGGACCAGATGAAATTCGTGGTTCAGGAGGCCAAGAAGCGCGGGATGAAGCTGTGGCTCCAGGACGAATCCGACTACCCCAGCGGGTTCGCCGGCGGCAAGATCAGCAAACTATATCCGCAACTCGGCATGCAGGGCATCGTCTCCGATATTCGCGTCCGCGTCTCGCCCGGGCAAACGCTCACCATGCCGGCGCCGCCGGATACGCTCGCCATCATGGCCCTGGAGACCGCCCAGGACCAACAATTGCACCAGATCATTTCCATTCCGGTTCCCGCCAACGGCCAGCTCAAGTGGACCGTGCCGAACGAAGGCACCACCCCCAACGAGCCCCGTTATTCGTGGGAGGTGGCTTTCGTGCGGCACATTTACGTCAGCTCGCCGACGCGAAACTTCAATCGCGAGGACGGCACGCGCGCCAAGGACGGCCTCTACTCGCTCATCGACTACCTGGACCCGGAGGCCACCCGCGCCTTCCTCACCATCACCCACGAAACCTACCGGCAGGCCATCGGCGACGAGTTCGGCAAAACCGTCCTGGGGTTCTTTGGCGATGAGCCGGATTACTCCATCGGCGGCATGCCCTGGACGCCCAAACTGCTGGAGGAGTTTCAGGCTCGAAAAGGCTATGATCTGAAGCCCTACATCCCGCAGTTTTTCTTTGGCAAAATGACCGACGAGGCGCAGCGGGCCAAGGCCGACTACTGGGACGTCTGGAGCGGCATCTTCCAAAACACGTTCTTCGGCCAGCAGGCCGACTGGTGCGCCAAGTACAACGTGGAATACCTGGTCCACCTGAACCACGAAGAGACCATGACGGCCCTGGTTCGCAGCGAGGGCGATTACTTCCGCGACAACCGCAAAGTGGAGGTTCCCGGAATCGACAACCTGAGCCAGCTTGTGCCGAATGCCATCCACACGCCGGACGGAACCTGGAACATCAACAACAATTTCCCCAAGCTGGCCTCTTCGGCCGCGCACCTGTTCGGCCGGCCCAAGGTCTGGACCGAAGGGGCCGGCGGCCCGGGCATCGACGGCAAGTTCCAGTTGGATTTTCAAGTGGTGCGGGGAGTGACGGCGCTGCAGATCCGCGTCCCGGTGACGCGCGGCCCCAACGGCGAAGCAGCCACGTCCGCCGTGCCGCCGCAAGGGCCCATGCTGGCGTGGTATGCCGACCGGGCCGGCTATTTAATGGCCATCGGACGCCCGGCGGCGCAAGTGGGTCTGTACCATCCCGTCAACAGCATGTGGATGGGCGACCAGGATGCCGACCGCAATACCACCAAGCTGGGTTGGCAGTTGTTCGAGCACCAGGTGGATTGGGATTACTTCGACGAGCAGTCGCTCAGTTCGGTGGCCACTATCGAGAACGGCGGTTTCCGGAACCTCAGCGGCCAGCTTTACCGGGCCATCGTGGTTCCCTCCTCCACGGTGATCACGCGCACCGGCCTGGAACGCTTTCAGGCCTTCGTCAAAGCCGGCGGCAAGGTGATTTTCGTGGGGAAGACGCCAACCCTGGTGGTGGACAAGACGTTCCTGAGCGCCAAGGACGCGCCCGACCTGAGCTTCGCCACGCTGATCGAACCCTCCGGCGACATCACCGAACGCGTGCTCGCGGCGCTGCCCAAGCCGGATGTGAAGCTGGATGCCGCGTTTCCGCGATTGACCTACACGCACCGGAGCTGGAGCGACGCCGAGATGTACTATTTCTTCAATGAGAGCAATAAAGCGGAATCGCGCACCGCGATCATCGCGGGACGCGGCCAGGCGCAAGCCTGGGACCTGGCGACGGGCGAGATTCATCCCCTCTCCGGCGCGGCCGCCGAGGGCGATTCCGTGCGCATCCCGCTGGCGCTCGGACCCTACGAGGCGAAGGTCGTAGTAGTCGGTCCGCTTCCCGCCGGAGCCGGCGCGCCGGAGCCCTCTTTGGCGTCCGGCGATACTCTCGCGGAGCTGGGCGGAGACTGGACGGTGGATCTGAACGGCAAACAGGTGACCACTCCTCTGAAATCGTGGGAGGACCTGGGCGCGCCTTCCTTTGCCGGCCCGGCCACCTATCGCAAGCAGTTCACCGCTTCCGCCGCGCCGGCCGGCAAGCGCCTGTTCCTGGAAATCGCCGATGTGCACGACTACGCGCGCGTGAAACTGAACGGGAAAGAGTTGGAGGCCCACGCGTGGCAGCCCTATCGTTGGGAGGTGACTAACGCCGTGAAAGCGGGCCCCAACGATCTGGAAGTGGAAGTGCGCGCGACGGCCTCGGGCGGCCGCGGGGAAGGTCCGCCTCCGGCTGCTGCGCCCGCTGCCCAAGCAGCCGCGGGCGGTCGAGGCGGCCGCGGCGGCAGGGGGCCAGGCGCCGCGGGAGGCGCCGGCGCGCCACCCGCGCCGGCTCCCGCTGGAAGAGGCCGCGGGGCCGCGCCGCCGCCGGTTTCGGGCTTGCTCGGGCCGGTTCGCCTGGTGGCGCGCTGACCCGACCGCTCCCTGACGGTCGCGGCTCGTTATCGGTCTGGCGCGGTCGGAACAGTGGCCGCATGGCAGGCCCAAGGTGCTTTTTCGACCCTGTCAATCCGGGAATTCGCGATCCTCTCAGGCCAGATATCTTTGCAGATCGTCGGTGCGGAAGCAGTGCGCGAAGGCCGTCTCCTGGGTGATGCGGCCCGCTCGCACCAGCTCGGCGAGGGATTGCTCCATGGTGGTCATGCCCTCGGCGCGGCCCACCGAAAGCTGCGAGCGAAGCTGATGGTCGTCGCCCTTGCGCACCAGCGCGCGTACGGCGTCGGTGGCGATCATCACCTCCACGGCGGGCCATCGCGATACGCCGTCCACGCCCGGCACAAGCTGCTGGGCGATCACCGCCAGCAGGGCCAACGATATTTGCTGGCGGATCTGCGGCTGGTTGGCCGTGGGGAAGGAATCGAGGATGCGCGCCACGGCCTGCACCGCATCGTTGGTGTGCAGAGTGGAGAGCACCAGGTGTCCGGTTTCGGCGGCCGAAAGCGCCGTGGCCATGGTTTCCGCGTCGCGCATTTCGCCCACCAGGATCACGTCCGGCGTCTGGCGCATGATGCTGCGCAGGGTGCCCGCGAAATCGGGCGTGTCGCGGCCCACCTCGATCTGCTCGATCACCGAGGCGCGGTTGACGTGCTGGTATTCGATGGGGTCTTCGATGGTCACCACATGCGCCGCCCGGCGCGTGTTGACGATATCGATGAGGGCCGCCAGGGTGGAGGTCTTGCCGCACCCGGTGGGCCCGGTCACCAGCACCAGCCCCTGGCGCCGCTCGGCCAGTTTGGCCAGCGCCGCGGGCAGGTGCAGCCATTCGAGCGAGGGAATCCTCGAAGGCAGCAGCCGGATGCTGGCGGCCAACGTGCCGCGCTGGTGGTGGATATTGACCCGAAACCGCCCCAGACCTTCGCGGACGTAACTGAAATCCACCGATTTTCTCTTCTGCAGCTCCTCCAGTTGCCAGGCTTCGAGCAGGGGAAGAACGTGGCTGCGCACGTCCTCGGGTTCGAGCGCCGGGCCGGCGCCGCGCTCCAGCGCGCCGCCGATGCGCAGTATGGGTGGGACGCCGGCGATGAGCACCACGTCGGAAGCCCCCCGGCGGGCGGCCGATTCCAGCACGTGGTCTAGCGACGCGCTCGATTGCGGGGTTCGCGGCGCGGCGGCTCTCTGGCTGGGGGCCGCGCGGTTCAGCTCCGCCACGATCTCGAACAGTTCCTTATCGTAATCGCTCATGGCTCCACCAATTCCAGTATAGTGGGGCAGGCCTCCTGGGCTGCCGCCGGGCTTAGTCGGCGTGGACCGAGCGTCGCTCGGGGCCAAGGCAATGCCTTCCCCCTGCGTAGGGGCCGGGCATGCCCGGCCTGCGCCGGGCACGCCGGGGCTCCTTCACCGCGGAGACGCCGAGACACGGAGAAGGCGCGGAGAAGCGTCGATTTGCGAATCCTGAGATCTTGAAGTTCTCCGCGATTCCTCTCCGGAAACTTCTCTCGTCCAGACCAAGTTTCCCAACTCATTCCGCCACGGCCGCCGTGGCCAAGGCTCCGCGTCTCCGCGTCTCCGCGGTGAGCTTCGGTTCCTGGTTTGTCTTGACCGCTTTGACATTTGCCCCGCCGAACTTTTAAGATCCCCCTATTGAGACTGCTGGTTTTTTCCGATATACACACTGATTGGAAGACGCTCGAAGCCCTCCTGAACGTGGATGCGGATTACTATATCGCGGCGGGCGACCAGGTGACCTGGTCGAAGGGACTGGACCGCTGCGGCGCCATTCTACAACAGCGCGCCGAGCGTGTTTATGTGCTGCCCGGCAACCACGAATCGGCCGACCAGATCGCCGCCATGTGCGCGCGCTACGGACTCCACAACTTCCACGGGCAATATTTCCAGGCGGGACGCTGGCAAATCGCGGGTCTGGGCTATTCCAACCCCACGCCGTTCCACACCCCCGGCGAATACAGCGAGGCGCGCATCGCCGGCCAGCTCCAGCGCTTCGCCGGCCTGGCGCCGCTGGCGCTGGTGTGTCACACGCCGCCCTACGGCACGGCGCTCGACCGCATCGGCCCCGGCCTGCACGCCGGCTCCACGGCGGTCCGCGATTTCATTCTCAGGTACCAGCCGGAGCACTTTCTGTGCGGGCACATTCACGAGGCCGAAGGAACGGCCATCGAGATGGGACGCACCCACGCGCGCAACGTCGGCAAAGCGGGTCATCTGTTAGAATTGGACTGAAAGCCCATGACAGTCGAAGAATTGGACCGCGAATACATGCCCCTCCGCGAACAGGCCCTGGCCGTGCGGAGGTATCTTTGACCTCGCCGCGCAGAAAGAGAAACTGACCGCCATCGAACAGCGGATCGGGTCCGCCGATTTCTGGTCGAACCCCGAAAAGGGCCAGAAGGTGATGCAGGAGCGCAAGCGCCTGGAGGAGACCATCGCCAACGACGAGCGCATCCGCGGCCTCACCGAAGATCTCGACACCCTTTTCGAGCTGGCTCGCGAAGGCGAAAACGTGACCGGCGATATCGAGCGCGAGATGAAGGAATACGGCCAATTCCTGGAGCGCATCGAAACCGCCATGCTGCTTTCGGGCGAGAACGACGCGCGCAGCGCCATCGTCACCATCCACCCCGGGGCCGGCGGCACCGAAAGCCAGGACTGGGCCGAGATGCTCCTGCGCATGTACCTGCGCTGGGCCGAGCGCGAGGGATTCCCGACCGTGATTACGGACCGGCTGGAGGGCGAGGGCGCGGGCATCAAATCCGTCACCTTCGAAGTGAACGGCGAGAACGCCTACGGCCTGCTGCAATCGGAAATCGGCGTGCATCGCCTGGTGCGCATTTCCCCGTTCGACGCCAACGCGCGGCGGCACACCTCGTTCGCCTCGGTTTTCGTGTACCCGCAGGTGGACGACGAGATCAAGATCGATATCAAGCCCGACGATATTCGCATCGACACCTTCCGCTCATCCGGCGCCGGGGGCCAGCACGTCAACATGACGGATTCGGCGGTGCGCTTCACCCACCTCCCTACCGGCATCGTGGTGCAGTGCCAGAACGAGCGCTCCCAGCACAAAAACCGCGAAAGCGCCATGAAGCAGCTTCGCGCGCGCCTCTACGAATTCGAGATGGACAAGAAGCGCGCGGATGCGCGCAAGACGGAGGATTCCAAGCTCGACATCAACTTCGGCAGCCAGATCCGCAACTACGTGCTGGCGCCGTACCGGCTGGCGAAGGACCTCCGCAGCAAGCTGGCCATCGGCGATGTGGACCGCGTCCTGGAGGGCGACTTGGAGCCTTTCATGCACGCCTTCCTGGTGTGGCGAAAAACCGGGAAGATCGCCGGCGACGCCAAGGACGAGCTGCCGGAGTGAGCGTCGCGCGCGCCGCCGGGCTGATTCGCGCCGGAAAGCTGGTGGCGTTCCCCACCGAAACGGTGTACGGGTTGGGCGCCAACGCCTTCGACGAAGCGGCGGTCGAGCGCATCTTCGACGCCAAGGGGCGCCCGCGAACCAGCCCGCTGATCGTCCACGTGGATTCCATCGAGATGGCGCGCGCGCTGGCGGCGGAATGGTGCGAAGCCGCCGAAATGCTGGCGCGCCGCTACTGGCCCGGCCCGCTGACGCTGGTGGTTCCGAAGCGCCGGGGCCTGTCCAAGGCAGGCCAGGAGGCCCGCCCCACCGTTCCCGATATCGTGACCGCGGGCCTGCCCACGGTCGGCTTGCGGATGCCGGCGCACCCGCTGGCGCTTGAGCTGATCCGCGCCGCCGGCGTGCCCATCGCCGCCCCCAGCGCCAACCGTTTCACCGAGCTTTCCCCCACCGCCGCCGCCCACATTCCGCGGGATCTGGCCGACTGTGTTTTGGATGGTGGCCCGGCCCGCGTGGGCATAGAATCGGTGGTGCTGTCGCTGGCGGGCGCGCCCACGCTGCTGCGCCCCGGCGCCATTTCACTGCCGGAAATCGAAGCTCTCATTGGCCCCGTGAGGCTCGGAGCAACGCCGGATGAAGGCCCGCACGCATCGCCCGGGATGCATCCACGGCACTACAGCCCCAGCACGCCGCTCTACGTGCTGGCCGCCGGCACGCAGCCGCCCGAAGGCCACGGCGCATGGCTGCGTATCGGCCGCGAAATGCCGGCCAACGCGAGCGAGTACGCCGCGGCGCTCTACGAGACGCTCCATCGCCTGGACGCGCAAGGCCTGTCCTGGATAGCGGTAGAGCGCCCGCCCGACGCGCCGGAGTGGGCGGGGGTGCTGGATCGGCTGCTGCGCGCGGGAGGATAACAAGTAACCGCTCCCTGACGGTCGCGGCTCGATAAGAGTTTGGCGAGCCGCGAGCTATTTGGCGAGCCGCGACCCGCTTGGCGAGCCGCGACCGTCAGGGAGCGGTTGGAGTGACCGTCTCAACGAAGGCACTTTCCCGATACGGGGACTACACGTCCCGCGAAATGCCGGCGAGCCCGAGCGACTACGCCTCGGCGCTCTACGAAATGCTCCATCGCTTGGACGCGCAGGGCCTGCAGTGGATCGCCGTAGAGCGCCCGCCCGACGCGCCGGAGTGGGCCGGAGTGCTGGATCGGCTGCTGCGGGCGGGAGCAGTTAGGGGTAGTCAATCGCCGGCAACGGATCGCTGACGAGCCGCGACCGTTAGGGAGCGGTTGGGGCGCCAGGCGACACTGTCGCCGCGCACCCTCCAGCGCCGATACGGTTTTTGCGGGAGGGGTAAGATGATAGATGGAGGGAGGAACTGAGATGAGGACCGTCGACTTTAGGGGCGAACTCGCGCCCAACGGTCAGATTGCCGTTCCACCTGAGATCGCATCGCAGGTTCCGCCCGGGGAACCGATTCAGGTGGTCCTCCAATGGGGCGTTTCCGACGGTGACGGCGACGCTGCCTGGCGCGCAGCGGGGCGGCGGCGGTTTGAAGCTGCCTATGATGCCGATGACTCGGTCTACGAACTGCTGATCCATGACCCTTCGGCCGGGTGAGATTGTCCTCATTCGGATCGGCTTCCCCCAGGCGTCTGGCGGCAAACTGCGTCCGGCCGCGGTCCTCCTGGATTCGGGAGACGACGACTTCGTCGCCGCTCCCGTGACCTCCCGTTTCCGGGCGTCTGTTTTCGATGTCCCGATCCGCCAATGGCGCGAGGCCGGCTTGAATACCGCCTCGACGATTCGCGTTCACAAGCTCACGGCGCTGGCGAAGAATGAAATCGTGCGCCGCCTCGGAGAACTCACCGATGCGGATCGAACCGCGCTTGCGGAGGCCCTGCGGCGCGCCTTTTCGTTGGATTAACCGAGGCGCTCCGCCACTGCCGAGTTGGCGGCGCTGGGAGACGTTTATCCAGGCTTTCTCATTCGCCTTTTCCCGAAAGCAATGGCGTATGGCTGCGCATCGGCCGCGAGATGCCGGCGAGTACGCCGCGGCGCTCTACGAAATGCTCCACCGCCCGGACGAGCAAGGCCTGCCCTGGATAGCGGCAGAGCGCCCGCCCGACGCGCCGGAGTGGGCCGGCGTGCTGGACCTGCCGCTGCGGGCGGGGGGGACAGGGGCTCTCGGGGAAAACCGCTCCCTGACGGTCGCGGCTCGATAGGAGTTTGGCGAGCTGCGAGCTATTTGGCGAGCCGCAATCCTAAGAGAGCTGTTGGAGTAATCAGTCGCCGGCGACCGCTCCCTGACGGTCGCGGCTCGATAAGAGGCTCGCGAGATGCGATCTGCTTGGCGAGCCGCGACCGTCAGGGAGCGGTTGGGGTGGCCGTCTCAACGAAGGCAACGCCCGATGACACGCCGCGCTGCAACCGGAAACGTGGTAATGTCCATTTTAAGGCTTCTCAGCACTTTGTGTAGCCCGAGCCAACTGCCAAGACGGGCTCAGCTCATCAGTCGAAGCGAAACACCTCGAAAGACCGGCATTGAAAACACGAACGGCATTACCAGAGGATCTTAAATCCGACATTCTGAGCAAGTCGAATAACCGATGTTGCATCTGCCAAACACCCTTCATTCAGTTCCACCATATCGATGAAGATCCATCGAATAACGACTTCGACAACATCGCCCCGCTGTGCCCCAACTGTCACAGCCAAGCGCACTCACACAGTGCGCTCACGGTGAACCTCACGCCATCACGACTGAAAGCCGTGCGGGATCGATGGTACGACTATTGCGATAACAGAAAGGACGCATCCACCATCAGCGCGAGCGGGCTGCTTCGGCTCAAAAACCTAGTCAACGCCTTAGGCCTCGCGGATCATGGCTGGAAAAAGATGTTCTCTACGGTCGATCCGAATTACGCAGACATGAGCCGAGACGAAATCATCAACAGGGTGTTCTCGACTTCCAACCGCGAGGATCTGGCCGTGGCCTTAGAAACCGTTAAGAACATGTACGGCAGCAAGTGGAGCGACGAACGACTGTTGCAGAAGTTCAAGGTTGTGTGCAACGCATTCGGATTTGAGTTTGAAGATCTATGAGTTGCCCCGTTGGGACTTCGGCTCCCTCCATGGGGCCGCGTAACGCCCAACCCGCATATTCGCCCAGCACGCCACTAAATCTCCTCCGCCTCGAACACCGCCATAACATCGCCCTGCTCGGCCAGTAAATAGTGCATGGCCGACGAGATGTGCCGCCATTGCGGCAGCCATCGCGTGCTGCCGTGGCGTGCCCATCGCTTGCGATCCGGTTCATCCAGTTTCATTTGCGTCAGACGCCGGCTGGCGTAGGCTTTGAAGTCGCCCATGATCCGCTCCGGAGGAACCTCCGCCTCGACTACCGTGTGTACGTGATTGCTTCGCACATGGGCCGCCAGTAATCTCCAGCCACGATGCGCGCACACCTCGCGAATCGCATCCAATACGGCGTCGCGGCGAATTTGGTCCAGGTTATAGGGAGGCTGGTCCATATGTTGCCTCTCGGCAGCGGCGCGCGCGGAATCCGCTTCGAGGATCGAGGTTCCAGGAACATTGTGCTTGCGGTCGACCGAGCCCGATTCATTGCCGTGCAGGTGGGCGCCGTAGCAGGCGAACGTGATCAGGTAAGTCACGGGTCGTGAACCCAATTCTAGCGCTGCCTACCGCTCCCTTACGGTCGCGGCTCGATGACGGCAAGACCCAGCGTCCGCTCCCTCACGGTCGCTGCTCGATGACGGTTTGGCGAGCCGCAACCGTCAGGGAGCGGTTGGCTGCCATTGAGCTGGTCTTTCCTTGACGGGCACTTGGGGGAGAGCGGGGACGCACGGAGCGTTTCCAGCGGCTTTCAGCGATTTCTCCCGTGGTAGCCGCTCACACCAGACCAGCATTTTCCAATTCTAAGATGAGCCCGGAATCCGCGAGAGTCGCGCTGGGCATCCCTGCCCCTACGCCGCATACGGCCGGGCGAGCAACTTATCCTTGCCGATCCCATTCTTGGCCGCCAGTTTCACGAACCCCTTGCCGCCCATCCACGTGTACAGCCAACGCCAGAGAGGAAAGGGAATGGGGTTCTTCGCGATCGTCTTTACCGCCTCGGCCGGCGCCGGCCGTCCCTCGGCCAGGGCCGCGGCGGTCATCTCCAGGGCGGCAATCACATGCTGGACGGGCGGACCCGAGCGTTTTGCCCCCGTGAGGGGGTGGCCGCCGATCATCCCTCCTCCCCCCAAGGCCAGACCACCGGCCCACGTGAAGCCGGTCTGAGCGGCGAACTCCCGGCATATGGCCAGCGCCACCGCATTCTGGCGCGTCTCCGGAAAGCCGCTGTTCACAATCCCCAGCAGACGCCGCGGAGACCGCTCGCCAGTTGCCCGCCGATGAGCCGCAATCACCGCCAGGGCCTTGGTCACGAGATAGGGCAAGGCATCGACGTACAGGGGAAAGGCCAAGAGGATCAGCCCCGCGCGTTCCACCGAGGAAAGCAGCTCGCTCTCACCCTCCGAGCGATTCAGTCTGGCTCGCAGGGTCAGCGATTCGGTCTCCCAACCCCGTTCCTTGAGGCGATCCAGGAGGTAGCCTCCCAGCACGCCCGACGTGCTGGGCTCTTTGGTTTTGGGGCTGCCCACAATGAGCAAAGCCCGCCGCGCGCCGGCCGGCTCGACGGCCGCTCCGGGCATGACCGGCTCGGGCATCAACGCCGCGGCCGCATCGCCGAAAGGCAAGGCGTCGGACCTGGTCAGCAGCGATTCGAAGCGCCCCCGGAGCGCATCGGCGCCATCGGTGGCGAGAACCACTTCCGCCGCGTAGCTGGGGGGATGCAAATTGATCGCGTTGCGTCCGGCGAGGGTCTTGAAGATATGAGCTTCCTCCGGGTTGGGATAGCGCTGGACTCCCACCACCACGAGCCGTGGCAGATGCGAATATCGCGGCGGGTGGTGCACCTCCCCGTGATCCATCTGGAAGAAAGGGGAAGCGATCTGGACCAAGCGGTCCACCATCTTCTTCAGCTCCGGCGAGTAACCTCCGAAAGTCACGGGAGTGAAGAAAACCGTTACATCGCTCCGGACGACTGCTTTGGCGATCTCGCGGCCGGCATCCGCTTCCACACACATGCCGGGCGTCTTGACCCAGCAATCGAAGCAACCGAGACAGTGGGCCAGTTTCATCTCACGCAAGGGAAAAGCCTCCACTTGAGCACTGTCCGCTTGGAGCGCGTGAGACAACACGCTAACAACCGGCGACAGGTCCTTATCGCCAGATCCGGAGCCATCCAGGATTACGACTTTTTTCTCAGGCATGTAGGTTCTTCCGTGGACAGATCTCACCCAGGATAACGCCCATCGCCCGGCGATGGCAGCCGGGCGGGTTTGAACCGCTCCCTGACGGTCGCGGCTCGAAGCGCGGGGCGCCGCTCCCTAACGGTCGCGGCTCACCACGCCTACGCGGCCACGCTGCGGCGCGGCTCGAAGGTGTAGCCGAAGCCTCTTACGGAGTGGATCAGCGTGGGGTTCGCCGGGTCGGTCTCCACTTTTTGCCGGAGGCGCAGGACATAGACGTCCACCGCGCGGTCGGTGATGGCGCGGTCCTGTCCCCACACGGCGTTGAGCAATTGGTCGCGGCTAAAAACCACTCCGGGGCGCCCCATGAGGTACTCCAGAAGGCGGAACTCGGTGGCGGTGAGGGAGAGAGGCTCGCCGTCGAGGCGCACCTGGCAACTGGCGCGGTCGAGCGCCAGGCCGCCGGATTCGAGCACGCGCGCGGGCGCCGACTGGTTCCGGAACTGGAGTTTGATGCGGGCAATCAGCTCGCGCACGAAGAACGGCTTCACCACGTAGTCGTTGGCGCCCAGCTCCAGCCCCACGATGCGGTCCGTCTCGGAAGCGCGAGCCGTCAGAAAGATGACCGGCGTCGCGGCCAGCTCGGGGTCTTTGCGAATTCCCTTGCAGATATCCAGGCCGTCGGAATCGGGCAGCATGATATCGAGCAGGATGAGGTCCGGCTTCACCTGCCGGCACAACTCGATCGCTCCGCCGCCGGTTTGCTGGCCGGTGAGCGAGAAGCCTTCTTTCTCGAGGTTGTACTTCAGCAGCGCGAAAAGGTCCGCGTCGTCTTCAATGAGAAGGATTTTCTTCATGACTCACCTCGCCCGCTTGTGGGGCAGGCGCTTCCGCCTGCCAACCTCTTTCCGGCGCCTGGTTTCCCATGGGCAAACATGTATCGAGAGGAGTCTCGACACGGCACGCACGAGTGCGTGCGCCACGTCGGTCATCTCTTAAGTTACAACCGCGCCCGTTACGGAATGGTTAAGTCGCCGTGAATTCGGGGTTAACCCGTTGCTCCGAGGCGGCTTCGCCGGCGGGCAGGGTGAAGAAGAAGGTGGTGCCCTGGTTCACACGGCTTTCCACGCGCATGGACCCGTTGTGCGCCGCCACCAGGTGTTTGACGATCGCCAGGCCCAGGCCCGTGCCGCCCAGTTCCCGCGAGCGCGCCTTATCCACGCGGTAGAAGCGCTCGAACAGCCGGGGCAGGTCTTCCTCGGGGATGCCCATGCCGTTATCGCGCACGAACAGCTCGAAGAAATCGCCCGCCGGGCGGGCGCCCACGGCGATCATACCGCCGTCGGGGGTGTACTTGATGGCGTTGTCGAGCAGGTTGCTCAGAATCTGCAAGGCTGCTTCGCTGTCGCAGAAGGCCTCGCAACCTTCGGCCCCCGGTTCCACCGCCAGGTGGATCCGTTTCTTTTCGGCCATCGGGCGCATGGAGTCTATGGCGTCGCGCAGCAGGGCGTCCAGACGTACCCAGCCGAACTCGAACTTCTGGCGGCGCTGCTCGATGCGCGAGAGCGTGAGCAGGTCTTCGGTGAGGCGCGCCAGGCGCTCGGCATTGTGGCGGATGATGCCCAGAAAACGCATGTTGTGGGCGGGGTCGTCCAGGGCGCCGTCCATGAGCGTCTCGGTGTAGCCCTGGATGGATGCCAGCGGCGTGCGCAGCTCATGGGAAACATTGATCACGAAATCCTTGCGGATACGCTCCACCTTTTCGATCTCCGCGTGCTCGCGTTCGAGTTGTTCGACGATCTGTTGCAGGTTCCCGGAGGTCTCGTTGAGGGTGCGGGCAAGCTGGCCGAACTCTCCGCCGGTCTCCGGCAGGCGGGTGCGGAAATTGCCGTGCGCCAGCTCGGTGGCGTGCGCCATGGTGGCGGCGAAGCGGTGCGACATCCAGCGAGCCAGCAGGGCCGCAATCGCAATGGCGGGCAGGAAGGCGAGCGCCGTGCTGCCTAGAATCTGGCGGCGGATCCGGGCCACCTGGCCGTTAATCTCGGCCAGCGGCGCGGCGATGCGGATGGCGCCCCCTGCCACCGGCACGGCTACATACAGGAAGTCTATTCCGATGGTGACGCTACGCCGGATGGACCAGCCCACGCCACCCCCAAACGCCGGGATCAGCTCCGGCCGCGTGCGGTGGTTTTCCATCCCAGCCGCGTTGGCTTCGGAATCCGCCAGCACCTTGCCGTCCGTGCGCACCAACGTGATGCGGCCGCCGGCGGCCTGCGCCATCTCGCGCACCCGCGCGGCGTCCAGCTTTTCAAGGTCCGGGAACGCCAGGGCCAACATGCGGGCCTTCTCGGTCCCTTGCCGCACCAGGTTCCGGATGTAGGCGTCGCGCGCGACTTTGGCGGCCGAGAGATCCACCGTCACCAGGGCCATCAGCAGCAGGCAGAAAACACACAGGATGAGCTTGAGAAAAATTCTGCCGGTCAAGCGGACTCCTCAAAACGGTAGCCGAAGCCGCGCACGGTGGTGAGGTAGCGCGGGCTTTCGGGCTGCTCTTCAATGCGCTCGCGCAGGCGCCGGACATGCACGTCCACCGTGCGCGGGGTGACGTAGCGCTGCTGGCCCCATACATTTTCCAGAAGCTGGTCGCGGCTGTAGGCGCGGCCGGGGTGGTTGAGGAAGAATTCCAGCAGGTTGAATTCGGTGGAGGTGAGCTCGATCTCGCGCTCGCCCAGGAAAACGCGGCGCGCGCCGTGGTCCAGGCGAAACGGGCCGATTTCGACGGCCCCGGGCTCGGTGTCCAGCTCCTCGCGGCGCAAGTGGGCCTTCACCCGCGCCACCAGCTCGCGCGGGCTGAAGGGTTTGGTCATATAATCGTCGCCGCCGATTTCCAGGCCCAGTACCCGGTCCACCTCGTCGGAGCGCGCGGTGAGGAACAGGACCGGCGTACGGCCCAGCAGCGCGGAATGGCGAACCTGGCGGCACAGCTCGAAACCGTCCACGTCGGGGAGCATGACGTCCAGCAGCAGCAGGTCCGGCTTCCACTGCTCCAGGGCCTTCAGCGTGCCCCTGGCGCCCGGAAAAACCTGCGCTTCATAGCCCTGCCGCGCGAGGTTGTACTCAATCAGGGAAGCCAGTTCCGCTTCGTCCTCCACGATGGCGATTCGCTTGGGCATGAAATGAAGGGGTCAGCCCTATTGTAGCGTTCGCCGCCGGCGCTTTTCTTGGATGGAAAGGCGCGCCGGCGGCCAGACCGCCGGGGCCGCCGATTCCGCTCAAGCCGCCTGCCGGCGCCGGTCGCGCAGGCGCATGAGCAGGTACACGGCCAGCGCCAGCGCCGTCGCCGCTCCCGCCAGGGCCCAGCCGTTGCGCGTCAGGAAGCCTCGCGCATCGGCGCCCAGGATCAATCCCAGATAGGTTTCACCGAAATAGCGGATCACGCGGGCCAGCGCGATCACGGCCAGAAAACCGGCGAAGGGGGTGCGCAGCGCGCCCGCCGAGATCACGAAGACTTTGAGCGGCAGTGGCACGAACGGGGTCACCGCCGGCACGAAGACGGTGAGCAGCCCGTACTGGTGGAACCATGCGCGGAACCTGCGCCGCTTGCCGGGAGGCGGTTCGCTCCCGCGCAGCCATTCCGCGCCCCGGCGCGCGGCCACGTAAAGCGCGATGTTGCCGCCGAGCGATCCCAGCACCGCCATCAGCGCCCCGAACCAGGCGTGGCGCGGGTTCTTGACGCTGGCCGCCGCGATGCCGATCAGCAGCGCATCCGTGATGGCCGGAAGAGGCACGCCAAACGAATCGGCGATGCACAGCAGAAAGATGCCCCAGGGCCCATAAGCGCCCAGAATGACGGTGAGCTTATAGAGCCAGACCTTGATGTGGAGCCATGCATTCATGAGTATGGCAGGCCCTAGACGATATCCGCAAAAGACTTCCGCAACTTGTAGAACACCGCATGGCCGAGGATGAATACCACGGCCGATAGCAACCACAGCTTCCAGAGTGGGCCGAACGCCGGCGCCTGGCTATCGAGGAAGATGGCTCTGTAACCGCGCACCAGCACGTAAATCGGGTTCTTGGACAGCAATAGGGTAACAGAATGCGGGAGGGCGCCGAGCGACTTCTCGGGATAGCAGATGGGGGTGAGGAAAAACCAGATGGTGAGCAGGAACCCATTCACCTGGCCCAGGTCGCGCACCAATGCGCCCAGCGCGGCCAGAAACCAGCTCAGCCCGGCGGTGAACAGGATCTGCGGAATCAGCAGCGCGGGAAGCCAGACGACGGTGAGCGGCACGCGGCCGCGAAGCAGCAGCAGAAAAACGATATACAACGCAAGCGCGAAGACTTCTCCCACCAGGCCCGCCACCACCAGGTTCACGGGCAGGGTTTCCACCGCGAAGACCAGTTTCTTGACGAAGTTGCGATGCTCGATCATGACCGTGGGGGCGCGGCCCATGGCCTCGCTGAAGGCCAGCCAGGGCAGCATCCCGGCCAGGAAGTAGAGCGCGAAGCCGGAACGGCTGGGGTCCTGTTCAAAGCGCGCGCCCAGTACCAGGCCGAAGACGAAAAAGTAGGTGAGCATCAGTAGCAGGGGGCTGATAACGGTCCAGAAGCCGCCCGCGAACGTACCGCGGTAGCGGCCCAGCACGTCGCGCCGCACCATCACGCGGATAAGCCCGCGGTTGCGCCAGATGGTGAGCACGGGGTAGGTGAACGCGCGGCCCAGCGCCCCTACCGCCCGCTCGCGCCGCAGGGTGGCGCGGGTGGCCACGCGGAAGCGCTCCAGGCGGATGGCGCCCTGGTCCGCGGCGGTTTCCACCAGCAGAAATCGCCAGCCTTGCTCGTAATACCAGCAGACGCCTTCCCGCATGGGCGAGATCAGCGTCTGGTAGCGCCCGTCTTCGGCGGGCGGCTCGAATTCCAGCCGCACGCGAGCGGTTTCCCCCGGCGCCACATCGCGCTCCAACGGCGTGCGCGGGCCGTCCACCAGCAGGGTTCCGGTCTCGGCGTCGAAGATGTGATAGCCGATGGCGAAGCCTTCCTCCGCGCGCCACGTCTCCCCCGAGGCGTTGCGGATTTCGAACTCCGCGCCGGCCCGCCCCGTCTCGGGGTCGAGCTTCACTCGCGGCGCCAGGTACAACGCGCTCATGAGTACAGCCACCCCGGGCGCCGCTCTTTGACGGGGCCTATTTTGCGGCCCACGGCGTAAATGCCGTCGCCGCGCAGGCGGGCGTCCAGGCGATACCGGTCCAGCAGATGCCGCACCCAGGCGTACTCGGGGCGCGGCAGGTCGCGGAATTCACCGGTTTCGAGCCGGGCCACCTCAAACCCGGATGTCGCCAGCAACCGCTCGATCTCGCGCGGCGTGTACTCGCGGTTATGCCGCGCCTCCACTTCTTCGCCCTCCCGCCGCGGCTTGACATAGGCGTGAAAAAAGCCGGGGTGGTATCCCAACAGGACCGAGGCGATGGCGCGCATGGCCACGATGTTGGGCGTGGTGAGCACCAAGTGGCCGCCGGGTCTGAGGATGCGGTTCACTTCGCTCATGAGGTGCATGGGGTCCTCGCACAGGTGCTCGATCAGCTCGCAGCACAGCACCGTGGAAAAGTGGCCGTCGGGGTAGGGATAGAGGTCCTTCTCGGCGTCGAAGTGGTCGATCTCGCAGGTGAAGGGCTCGCCCGTGGTGGAGACCACCTCGCGGAGGTCGGTGTGGCCGGGCCGGCCGTAGTAGCAGCCGCGAACTTCGCCGTAGCCCAGCCGGGAGCGCAGGGCGGGAGTGATTTGCAGATACGCGCCCATTTCCAGGATGCGATCGCCGGAGCCGCCGGGCGGAATGATTTCGAGCGTCTTGGCGAGCCGGGTCTGGTGCGTCTCGATGTACTCGAGCGAAGGCTTGTCCACGGCCCAGGCGCGGACGTATTCGGTGAGATCTTCGGGCTCGGGACGGGGCAGCTGGGGGGCCGGCTCCGGCGAGGGTTCTGGCTCCGGCCGTGGAGCGGCAACGGGCTCCGGCGCGGCGGGGGGCCACTCGCCGCCCGAGGCCAGCGCCTCCAGAAACTCCGCGTAGCGGCGCGCCGCCAGGGTCCAATTGCACTCCCGCGCGGCGTAATCGCGCGCTCGCTCGCCCAGGGCGCGCGCCACCTCGGGGCGAGAAACGAACAGGTTGAGGTATTCGAAGATATGGTCCTCTTCGCCGGGTCCCACCGGGATCTTCACGCAAACATCGTCGGGAAGCTCCTGAAACGAGCCGACGCCGGAGACCAGCGCCGCCTTGCCAAGTCCCAGCGCGCGCAACAGCGTTCCCGAACTCTCGCCCACGGTGGGATAGCGCAGGTTGAGCGCGATATCGCAGGCGGCCAGGTATCCTTCGAAATCCGCAATGGGGACGAAGCCCAGAATGCGCGCGTGGGAAGAGAGGCCCATGGAGCGGATGGCCGTCTCCAGGGGGAAATCGGGATGCGGCTCGCCCACCAGGATGAGCTTGGCTTCGGGGGCCACCCGCACCAGGCGGCGAAACGCGCGCAGGGATTCCGCGATGCGCTTGTAGGGCTTCAGAAAACCGAAGATTCCGATTAGCGGCGTGGCTTCGTCCAACCCCAGCCTATGCCGGTAAGCGTTGCGGTCCGTTTCGGGGATCCAGGCGCCGTGCGGGATCACGGCCACCGGTCCCGCGTAGCCGGCCGCGCGCATTTCGGCTTCCATGAACCGGCTGTGCACGATGACGCCGCGGGCGGCGGCGAGCAGCCGCCGCGTCATGCGCACGCCTTCGTAATCGGGGCCCTCTTCGAGCTTGCGCACGCGCTCGGCGAAGGCGCGCGCCGCCGGGCCGCCGTTGTACTCGCATTCGGCCACGTAGGCGTCCCAGTCGCCGCGGCGGATGGTGAGGTCGGCGATGAGGTGGTGGAGGTTCGATTCGTGCATCACCACCACGCCGGGATGGCGCAGGGCGGCCTCGTAAACGAACGCGTGATAGCCGTTGTTGCCCACCTGGTAGACGGCGATGTCGAACCACTCGGGATCGAACGCCCGCGCGGCGTCCGAAAACGTTTCGACTTCGGCCAGGGGGCGCATGGCCTCCACCAGGGCGGCGGAGTAGTCCGCGATCCCGCTGCGCGAGGGCGGCAGCGGCGAGACAAAAGCCACGCGCATCAGCGAACCAATTCCAGAGTGAACGCCCCGGCCTTCAAGGGAACCTTGATGGAGAGCGGCGTGCGCGCCGCGTCGCGCGCGAAGAACATGTCGAAATCGACGCCCCAATTGGGCCCCTTCAGATGCACCGGCAGTTGGTCCGCGACGGTGGGCTTATCGCCCAACGCGATGGTTTGCACGCCGGCGTATTCCATGCGAATCGAGCGCGGCCCGCCGTAGTAGATCTGCTGCGGCGGCGGAACGCGGCCGTGGCCCAGCTCGCTGCGCGTGAAGTAGACGAATGTGAGGACGTCGCGGGCGCAAGAGGCGACATCGAAATCGCTCTCGCCGCCCCCAGCCGGAAACAGCGTGACCCGGTGGGCCCGGCCGGTTCCCCCGTCGAACGTGGTTTTTTCGCGGCTCTTGCGGCTGCCCTGGCTGAGGTCTCGATCGAATTCGGTGGAACAGAGGTCCGCGTTGGCCGAGGAGTGAAATCTGTCCGTCACGGCGAAACCCGGAATGCCCCCGCTCAGGTTCATCGCGAAATCCCAGCCGGCGCCGGTCTTTTGCGCCGTGAAATCGGCCTCGCCGATTCCCAGCCCGCTGGGCCAGTTGATGTTATAGTGCAGCGACTCGTTCTGGAACGGAAACCCCGTTTGGGCCACGGCGGCCGCCGCCAGCGGCAACGTCGCGACTACGATTTGGAGAAGACGCCGAATGGGACTCATCGATGCGCTATGGAGGCCGCCTTCGCGAGCGCGCGGGCGTGGCGCGGCCGCTCCGCCACCCTGTGAAAGACTTCCAGCGTTTTCTGCGCGGTGCGCTGCCAGCTGAAGTGCGCGGCCCGGCTCTGTCCCAGCCGCTCCATGCGCCCCCGCAGCTCGGCATCCAGCAGAAGATCGGCCATGGCGCGCGCCATCTCCTCCACCGAATGGGGATCGAACAGGATGGCTGCGCTGTCCACCACCTCGGGCAGCGCCGCGGCGCTCGAACAGGCCACCGCCCGGCCGCAGGCCATGGCTTCCAACGCGGGCAGCCCGAAACCCTCATAGAAAGAGGGGAACACGAACAAGTCGCAGGCGTTGTAAAGCTGCAACAGGTCCAGGTCCGTGACAAAACCCAGAAACTGGATGCGGTCGGTCACCCCGGACTCGCGGGCGGCCTGATACACGCGGTCCGCCAACCAGGCGGCCTTGCCGGCGATCGCCAGCCGGTGTGTCAAATGGGGACAGCCTCGAACCAGCCTGGCGAATGCCCGGATCAGCCCGATCTGGTTCTTCCGCGGCTGCAAATCGCCCACCGAAAGGATGAATGGAGTGGGAAGAGAAAACCGCTCGCTGGCCTCCGCCGCCGCCGCGGCCCGCGAAATAGGGCGATACTCCGGACCGGCTGCATTCGGCACCACGGTTACCTTTTCGTGGTCCACGCGATAGGCTTTGACAATGGCGCGTTTGGAAAACTCGCTTCCCGTGAGAACCTGGGCCGCCCGCCGCACCGTGCGCCGCACCGTCCACCCCAACTGGAAGACGCGGTCGCGGGTGAAGAATTCGGGGTGTTCCAGAAAGCTCACGTCGTGCACGCTGACCACCACCGGCACGGGGCAGTCCAAGGGGGCCGTGTACTGCACGTGGAGCAGATCGGGCCGGTCTTCCCGAGCTCGCATACCAAGATCGAACCCCAGCCGTATGAATGGGTTGGCGGCAACCCGGCGGGTGCAAATGGAAGTCGGGACGTGCAAGCGAGCTTCATCCGATGAAACGTACGCGATGAATTCGCAACCGCGATCCCGGGCGGCAAACGCCTTCAGCAGACTGCGAATGTATACCTCATTGCCGGTCAGGTGTCGCCCTATAGCATGAGCATCTACGGCAAAGCGCATGTAACCGTACCAGTATAGCGGACCACAATGTTCCACGGCTGGGTCAAGAATCCGCTAGTCAAGAAGGTTGTTTCCCGGCCGGGTAAATCCCTGATTTGTCAGGACCCTTCCAGCCATCACCCAACCTCTGGGTTTTCAGGGCACGTCAAAGGCCGCCCGCGCGTCAATCTCCGGATTGGCGTCTTGGGACTGCCAAGTTGGACGCCAACCCGGCGATGGGCGTTGCCAGGAAGATCGCTATCACCGCCATCCCCCCTCCAAATCCGACGCTGCCGATTTTGAAGAAGATTGCGAGAAGGCGCACCAGGGAGATGCGCTCGCGGTCAGGCGGGGCGAATGGCGGCCGACTCATCTCGTTGCCGGGTATTCGCGGGCCGCCAGCAGCCTCAAGGGCATGCCACGCCTGTTCGCCCAGGGCGGTCGCCTTGCGAGCCGATGCGGTAGTCCGCGCGGCCGGGATGTCTACCGAGGATGAATATGAGTTTGCACGGAATCCACCATCGAGGACGCCATTTCGGCCACGCGGATGGAAGATGTCAGATAAACGCAAGAAAAACGACGCGAAGGAAAAGCTCCGGCGTCTCAACGCTTCGCCACCAAATGGAGCCGCGCCAGGGCGCCTGTCATCAAGCGATCTCGATCGGGCGGCCCTTCGCGCTGGGCGCGGCCGGCATCCGGATCTCGAGGACGCCGTTCTTGAACGAGGCTTTCGCCTTGTCGGTCATGGCGCCAGCCGGCAACGCGATAGTCCGATAAAAGGAGCCGTAGTTACGTTCGCTCCGGTACACCCCGTCCCGTTCCTCGTCTTCCGCGCGATGCCGCTCGCCATGGATCGTGACTGCGTCCTCGGTCACGTTGACCTTGACGTGGTTCTTTTCCATGCCGGGCAGGTCCACTCTAATCAGGAGTTCCTCGTTATGCAGGGTGATGTCGACGCGAGGCGCCCATGTCACGGGGTCGCCGGAGACCGGCTCCCGGCCCCAGGCCCGTCCCAGGCCGAAGTCGTCGAAAACTCGCGTGACTTCGTCGGCGAACCGCTCGAGCGTGCGAAACGGGCTGAAGCCGGCCAATTCGCGGGGAGCGGGTTGGTGCACTTTCTCAAGAACGACATTGGTATCTTTTTCAGGCATGACGTGTTCCTTCCTGTGCGACTGCGCGCGTGCGAACGCGGCAGTGACACGCAACTTAAAGCAACCAAGGTTCCACTTGGGATGCACTCAGGTCTTGGTTGGCGGGTGTTCGGAACGCCTCATGGTACGGAACAACCCCAGGCCCATGATAAACGCGAGGACGTAGCCGATTGCGCCGACCAGAGAGACGCCCCCGACGAGCGGCTCCGCGTGCATGCTCCAGAGGAGGGACGAACCGAGGAGGAGAGATGCAGTCAGAAGTCCCAGCACGAGACGATTGACGACGGGATCGAGACGACGATGGTCCAGGTGCACGCTGAGCGTCCCGGCGCGCATACGTTGCAGCATGTCGTTTAGATCCCTTGGGAGGGCGCGCGCCAGCCGCTCCCATTCGCGGGCGCCGCGCTCCATTTGGAGCCGGAGGCGTCTGGGAGCGAACCGCTGTCTGATGGCTTTTCCCGCATACGGCTGAATGAGTTCGAACAGCGTGAACGACGGATTCAGCAGTCTGGCCGTGCCTTCGATTTCCGCCAGCATCCGCAGCAACAGCGACGCGCCGGGCGGCAGGAACAGATGGTGGCGGTGAATGACTTCCGTCAGGCGGTTTACCACCGCGCCGAAGTCTACGCCGCCAATGGTCTGCGCCGCGTAGTCGGTAACAAGCTCGGCAAGTTCGGACTCCAGTTCTTGGCGCCCGCCCACGGGCGGCGATGTCGAGAGGTCCCACACCGCATCGGTGACGCTCCTCGCATCGGCGCGCACGCACGCCAGCAGCAGGTCCTCGATGGTTTCGCGCAGATCGTCATCCAGCGCCTGCACCATTCCGCAGTCGAGCACCCCGACGACCCCGTCGGGGAGGCGCATGAGGTTCCCGGGATGCGGATCCGCGTGGTAGAAAGCATCCCGGAAGATCATCTCGAGATACATGTTCGCGCCGCGCTGGACGAACTCGTCCATCTCGGGGTTCGGCCCGGGGAGCAGCTTGATTTGGGAAAGGAGCACGCCTTCGAGCCGCTCCATGGTGAGCACGCGGCGCGTGCAGAAATCCGGAAAAGGGACCGGGAAATGGACCGTCTGATTCCCGGCGAAGTTGTGACGGAATTGCTGGATGTTGCTCAACTCGCGCAGGAAATCGAGCTCGCCCCTCATCATCTTGGTGAACTGACGGACCACGGCGACGGGGTGGTACAGTTTCAGTGCGGGGACATTTTCGGCCAACTCCGCAAGATCGGCAAGAATGCTCAGATCGGCTTCGATCTGGGTCTCAATTCCGTCTTTTTGAATCTTGACGACTACATTTTCGCCGGTGTGCAGACGGGCGTAGTGCACCTGCGCGATCGACGCCGACGCAAACGGCGTCGGCTCGAAGCAGGCGAACAAGGTCGCGGGCGCGTTTCCGAGTTCCTTCTGAATCGTTCCCTCGGCCACCCCGGGCGGATCGGGCGGCGTGTCGCTTTGCAGGTGCGTCAATTCCCGCGCGACATCCTGGCCAACCAGGTCGGGCCGCGTGCTCAGCATCTGCCCGAACTTGATGAACGCGGTTCCCAGTTCAGTCAGCGCGAGCCGGATCCGTACGGGAGCGCCGAGTTCCGCGATGTTCTGGCCCGCAGACCCGCGCAGCCATCGCTGCATCCGCTTTCCCGGCATGTTCCGGAGCTGATCGACGAGCCCGTATCGAACCGCCACGCTGGCGATCTGCCGGAATCGCCGGGTATTCCGATGGAGACGGCTTCGCCGGTCCAGACGGTCGGGCGTGAAGAGCAAGTTCATAACAGCCGCTCATGGTCCTCGCTCGCGAGGAGCGCCGCTTCGTCCTCAATCATGGAACTCCACCTGGTTCTCTCTTAAGCCAAGCGATCCGTTCAGGAGTCAGAAGCCCAGGCTGCCACGCGACAGCCTTCGCGCTGGAATCAAGCAAGACGTGGGCCAACGCCATCCCCACCATGATCCCCGGTCAATTGGCGCGTTTGGGCGATGTCCGGAGTGCGGGGATGGTGCGTGGAGTCGACTTCTCAACATGCTGCCCAACACTTCGCCACTAGGCTACTACGCTTTGCAGGCGCTCAATCACGCGGTCGGGGACCTAGGCGGGCGCAAACCCGCATGCAGTGTGGATGACGCGCCACACGGATTTCGACCCATCGTCGGTGACCATCAAAGACCCATCGGATGCGGTCGCCACTCCGACCGGCCGGCCCCAGACCGCGGCGTCCGGCAGCACGAAGCCCGTCAGAAAATCTTCGTAAATGCCAGAGGCGTGGCCATGGTTCAGAGGTACGCGCACGATCTCATAACCGGTGCGCACCAATCTATTCCAGGATCCATGCTCGGCCGCGAAAATGTCGCCCTGGTATTCGGCGGGAAACTGATCGCCGTCGTAGAAGGTCATCTGGAGCGAGGCGTTGTGCGGTTGCAGCAGCACGTCGGGAACGATTGCCTTGTCCTTCATTTCGGGATGCTTGCCTTCGTGCCGCGGATCCTGATTGCCCCCCATGTAAAACCACGGCCAGCCGTAGAAGCCGTCTTCCTGAACGTGAGTGATGTAATCCGGGACGAGGTTATCGCCGAGAGCGTCGCGTTCGTTCACCGAACACCACAACTCTCCCGTAGTGGGATTGATGGCGATACCCACCGGATTTCGAATGCCCGAGGCGTAGACCTTCACGAACGCGCCGCCGGGGGTGTATTGCAGGATGTCGGCCCGATGAAATTCCTGCTTCTGCAACTCGGGGTCGGTCTCCGCGACATTCGATCCGGAACCGACGGAGACGAACATCTTCCCGCCGTCGGGCGAGAACGCCACATCGCGGGTGGAATGTCCGCCGACAGGAAGGGTCGGGACGATGGTCTCGATGGGACCGGTGGCTTTCAGGTCGCCGTTCTTGTAGGGGATGCGCACGACCGAGGCGGTGTTCCCGACATAAATATATTGCGGGTCCTTTCCCGGTGGGTAGAAGGCCAGGCCGAAGGGGCTTTTCAGTCCCGTTATGAAGGTAGAGGTTTGCTCCGGTTTGCCATCGGCGGTGATGCCGCGAAACACCGTGAGTTCGCCGTTACTGGTGGTTTCGGCGACGAACAGATCGCCGTTGGGGGCCCGGCGGATGATGCGGGGATTTGCGAGACCCGTGGCGAAGAGCTCGACTTTAAATCCCGGGGGCGCCTGGGGCCAGACATCGGCGGGACGGGGAACGATCTGGGCGCGCGTCGACGACGAGGGAGTGGCGCCGGGTTTTGGGAGACTGTCGACGGTGATGTGACGCCAAACGCCGGGCTTCAGGTCGGTGAAGCTGGCGAAGGCCGAATCGCCGGTGAGTACGTTTTTCGGGTCGGCGTTGCCGGACGCGAGTTCGATGGCTGCCGTGCAGGCCAACAGTGCGGCGCCTGGTATCGCCGCGCGCAACGAAAGTCTCATATTGTTTCAAACCATCCTTCTTGGTCGTGCCGTTATGGCCGGGACTTTGTAATCGAGGATATATTTCAAGTTTGTCTCGCGAGTGAGGGAATCTATTTGCCCGGTTTCGCCGCATCGAAGCGAACCGATTTCAGGGCGTTGGCGTCGCCCTTGATTGCCGTGGAGCCGGCGGGGAATCCATTCTGTTTCAGCATGTAGGCGAGGATGTCCGCGTTCTGGTCCCGGTTGAGCTTGCCGGGATGGTCGGCGGGCATTGTCGCGCGCATCTTTTCGAAAAGATCGCCCAGGGGCTTGCCGTTCCAGTTGGATTTGAAGTCGTCGCCGGCCAGGGAGGGAAACAGACCGGCGCCTTCGAGAGCCTCGCCGTGGCAGGAGGCGCATTCCCGCCGATACAGGGAAACGCCGCGGGCGGCCTGGCCCTCGGTGTAAACGCCGTCCCATACGGAGGCGGGCGCCTGGGCTAAGGCGCCGACAGCCGCCAAGACCGCCGCTGCCGCGATCGCCGATTTGGGGGTTAGCAAGTCTCGCATAATCCGACGCACGTCCTTATTGGGGCGGCGCATGGAAGCGGCCAAACCAGGCCGCCTTACCGATAACGTGGCCATCCATTGCCTTCAGCAGGCCGTCGCGCGAGGTGTTGGCGGGGAGATCCAATTTGGTATCCAGAGCGTAGAACTCAAACACATAGTGATGGATCGGCCCCGGCCCGGCTCCGGGCCCGAAATAGACGGGCGCGCTCCCGCGTTCGGACGCAATCCCCGGACCGTTGCGGGTCCCATCGGGCAGGTCGCCCGCCGCTAGTCCTTCCGGCAGGCCCGTGGCCGTACCGGGGATGTTAAATGCCGCCCAGTGGAGCGTGTCGGTGGCGGTTTTGTTGGATGAATTCTCCAGGTCGTGAAGAATCACCGCGTAGGTTTTCAAATTCTCCGGGGCCGCGGTTGGATTGGCGCCCAAGTTCCAGTGGAACTCGAACGCCGGCGATTTGTTGTCACCGCGCATGGAGTATCTCATGGGAACTTCCCCGCCGTCCGGCCACGCCGTGGTGGTGACCCAGAGTGACACGCGCGGTGAGCCTCCGCGACCGGCGGGGGGCGCCTGGCCGATTGCCAGCGCCGAGCATGACAGGACGACAATCGCCGAAAACATACCTCGCTCGATTACCTTCATCGCACTTTCTCCTTACAAAAGTTCTTCTCCGGAACTTCTCAATTTGCATCCGTTTGCCGGCCGATTTCATCTTCACAGCCCACGCTTTGTTCCTCAGAGGAGCTGTCGTGTATGGTTTGCATAGTATTCATTGGATTACAAGATGTATTTGAAACGGGGCAGGATTCAGTCATTTAGGGGCGAATGGGAAAAGGCGCCATGAAGTTCGGGGGCTTCCCTGGGGCTGGCGTAGCTCGATTGGCGCGGAGCGGCGCAACCTTCCCGCAAATCGTGCGGCGAACGGTGAGCGTTTCCCGCGGCGCGTCGATGCTGGGCAGCCCTTTCTCTTTGAGGGTTTTTGAGCGTCGCCTGGCTCACGCCCAGCGACTCGTCCGTGCCGCGGCCCAGATCCTGCGCGACGCCGAAGCTCGCCGTCGGCTCCAGGCACAAGCTGGAGCCCCTCTGGGACCCGGCCGGCATCCGGCGTGATGGCGCTCTCGGATTACTTGCGGCTTGGCTTGGCGCCCTGATGCAAGGTCTGGTTCGCCGGCTGCCCCTGCTGGACTGCAGGTCGAAATCGGCCTACAGCAGGGATATGCCGGAAACGGGCGGGACGAAGAATGCGGCTCGCAGGACCAACGGATAGCGCTTTGGCTTATACTAAATGAGACCTGGGAGGCCAAAATGGAAATTCCGGATAAAGGGCCTTTCGGTGTATACCGATCCGGCCGGAGGAACCGATTATGGAAATCCCGGGCTATACTGCATCGCCAGATTCCGAAACTGAGGGAAAGGAGATCTCCCATGCCTAACACGGTTTTCAGTCGGGTCGCAGCGTTTTGCCCCAGGGGAGCTTGCAGGTCGCTCGCAAGCTTGTTGCTCGCATTGGCTGCGATGGCGTTTCTCTTCACCGGGTCCATCGCCGTCGCCCAGGATTCCAAAACTCCCGCCGTACTGCCCGCGCCATCCAGCGGCAAAGCCATCGTCTGTCTCTACCGCACGTACAGATTTACCGGCTCGGCCTCACACGACGATCTCTTTATCAACGCCACTCATCTCGCCAGACTCCTCAACGACGAATACGCGTTCATGGAAGTGCCGCCGGGGACTGTTGTGATCTCCGGATTGAGCAAGATGTACTACGGAAGCGTCATCATGTCCGCCGCGGCGGCCCTCAATCAAGCCTTGCAGAAAGAAAATGAGCGGGCCCGGTTTGAGGCGGAGGCGGGCAAAACCTATTACTTCAAGTGGACCGCCGCACCCATGGGATCGGCGATTAAGGTCACGCCTGTGGATCCCAAGGTCGGCGCCAAAGAGATGAGCAAACTCCATCTCTCCAAGCCCGTTGACGACAAGGAAGAAGCGAAACCAGAAACGCAGGACGCCGACAAAGGGAAGCAGTAAAGTCCGCCGCTGCGGCAATGAATCCGGATCCGATGCGAAAGCCTCCCCCGGAGCCGCGAGCGGTAGAAGCTGTGCAAGAATTGCCTCGTCCTTATGGTGTCGAGGGGCTGCCGATATTGCCGCGCCGGATCCAATAAACCAATTTGGCTTTAGACGGGCGGCCAAGCTGGGAACGGACCACTCCGGCGAAACGCTGTTCACGGCGGTTGCTAAGCGCGGAAGCGCGGACTCGGACCACATGGAATCATCGTCCCCGCCTCGTAGAGCTGCCGGGTCGCGCCCCCAAAACGGCCTTCGCGGTTTAGATGGGGGCACGCAGGTCATTCCGGCGGCTATTTCAGCTTCACGCCCACCGCTTCGCCCGCATACTTTACGGTCTTAACCGGGACCGCGTCGAAGCGGAAGCCCACGGGCGTAGCGGGCGACACGAGCACCACCTGGACGGTCCGCTCCTTCAGCATTTCCGGAAAGGAGCCCTGCCGCTTGCCGAGGGTCAGCGTCCCGCTGGCCTCGTCCCACTTGAGCGGGATCTGCGAAAACGCGCCCTTCTCGTAGTCGTACGTCGTTCCCTGGTCTTCGTAGAGCGTGAAGGCCCCGTTTGCCCCCGCATAAACGTAGAGCGTCAGCGGATCGGCCGGCTTCTCGCCGGCGTACTGCAACTCCGGCCCGAAGGGCACAATCGATCCGGCTCTCACATAGACCGGGATGGCGTCATAGGGCGCGGGGACGTCGGCGCGGGCGCCCGCGGCAGCGGCCTTCCCGGTCCAGAAGTCGTACCACGCCGCGCCTTTCGGCAGATACACCGCCCGCGTGCGCGCCCGGTACGTAGTCACCGGCGCCACCAGGAACGCCGGCCCGAACATATACTCGTCGTTCAACTCGCGCGCCGTCTTGTCCGCGGCGAAGTCCATCACCAGCGGACGCAGTATGGTTCCGGCCTGCCCGGTCACCTCTCCCGCCAGCGAGTACACGTAAGGCATCATGCGGTACCGCAGCCGGTCGAATTTCAGCTCCGCCTTGTAGGCCGGGTGCGACTCTCCACCCATGCTCCACATCTCGCGCACCTTCAGTTCGCCGTGGACGCGCAGCAGCGGCGTGAACGCGCCGAATTCGAACCAGCGGGCATTCAGTTCGCGCCATTCCTCCTCGTCTTCCGGCTTGGGATCGCGCGCCGAGAACTTGTTTTGCATGGTGTAACCGCCCACGTCCTGGGTCCAGTACGGCACGCCGGAAATGCTGAGCCCCAGGCCGGCCGGAATCTGTTTCGCCATGGCGGTCCACGTAGACGTAATGTCGCCCGACCACGTCGCCGCACCGTACCGCTGGCTTCCGGCGAAAGCCGACCGCGTCAGAATAAAGACCCTCTGGTTCGGCGCCGCGCTGCGCTGGCCATCGTACACGGCCTCGCTGTTATACAGCGGGTAGCCGTTGAGCACCCGCGAACCCGTGCCCATCCCGGTCTTCGGCATATGCGTCCGCGTGCCCTCCAGCGTGGGCGGAGACGGCATCAGGTCCGGCTCGGTGGCGTCCATCCACCAGGCGTCGATTCCCTTCTGAAAGAGATTGCGATCCACCTGCGACCAGAACATTTCGCGCGCCCCGGCGTTGAACGCGTCATAGAAGGTGTAAGGAAAGTTGATCCAGTCCTTCATCTTTTCGTCGAGATTCGGCTGAAACAGGTAACCGGCCTTCTGCATGGCGTCGAAGTTAGGCGTTCCGGGATAGAACTTACCCCACACCGATATCATCAAGTGCGCGTGCAGGTCGTGCACCGACTTGATCCAGCCGGCCGGGTCGGGGAAGCGCGCCGGGTCGAACTCGTGAGAGCCCCAGGCATCCGCCTTCCAGTACTGCCAATCCTGCACGATGTTATCGAAAGGAATCTGGCGCGAGCGGAATCCCTTCACAACGTCCAGGCTTTCCTGAGCCGTGTTGTACTTCTGCCGCGACTGCCACAGCCCGAAGGCCCACTGCGGCATCATCGGCGCCTGCCCGGTGAGCAGGCGATAGCCGGCCACCACACTGTCGATCTTAGGGCCATAGATGAAGTAATAATCCACTCCGTCGGCTACCTCCGACCACAGCGCGGTCTTATCCGCTTCGGGCGAGGGCGTCTTCCAACTGAGCTGCATGTTATTCCCGCCCTCCGCGCTCCAATCCAGCTTGAGGGTGTAACGGTGGTTGGCCTCGAGGCGCACCTTTACCTGGTCGTCTTCGGTCAGCCAACTCTGGCGGTAGTGGTGGATGATCGGCTTTCCGTCCAGCCAGACCTGGATCTCGCCGTTGGAATAAGTCTTGATCTGGTAGTCGCCGGTGGCCGGCGCCGTGACCGAACTTTCCCAGTGTGTGTCCTGGGGCCGCGCGCCGCGGCCGCCGCCGCCCCGGCCGCCGGGATGGATATCCGGAGCGGGAGTCTCCGCCGGGATGGGCACAAACGGCCGTAGATCGCCGAAGCGCGTGTAGGACATGTTGTCCCAGAAGACGCCGTAGCCGCGGCTCGAGACCAGCATGGGCACCACCACGCGCGTATTGCGCTGCCACAAGTCCATGTCGTAGCCCTTGATGTCGACGGTTCCCAACTGCTGCTGGCCCAGCCCGTAGAGCGCTTCGTCGTCATTCGCCTGCCACAATTGGCGCGCGTGGAAGGTCTGCTCGCCCTGCACCTCCGCGCCTTCGAGAACGTGCCCGCCCGCCGCTTCGGCGAGGATCGGCTTGCCGGCCGCGTCCAGAAAGCTGACGCGGCCCGTTTGCCGCTCCACCCGCGCTTTCAGCCTGGCGGTCGTCAGGGTAAGTTCGCCGTTGGCGTCGGTGAGGTTCCACTTCACCGCCGCGGTATGCGGTAACACCGCCGACGCGCCGCGGGTGAAGAGAATGGCGCTCTTGGCGAACGTCACGCGCACAATGCTCTCGGTCACCACCTGGACCTTGAGCGATCCGGATCCGGTCCGGAGCACGATGCCGTCCGCCTGTTTCTGATAATCGCCCGTCGCCGCCGGCAGCGGCGGAAGCATGAAGAGCAAGCCTGCGATAAGGGCTGAACAGTGAGGTCGCCTGCCAGCTTCCTTGCCGGCGGATCGGCCACGAACACGCTTAGTCGGAATTTCCATTTTGCACCTCCAAATCTCATTCAGTATAGGCCAAAGCGCCATCCTTTGCCCCTGCGAGGCGCATTCTTCGTCCCGGAGCCGTTTCCGACCCTGCAAGACGGAGATCTCGCGCTGCCCGCAGTGAGCGGTCTATAGGTTCACATGCGTTCGCCCATTATCGTTCCCGATGACGACTTTTGTTAGAAGTGAGCCATTTCTGCTTGACTAACGGAGCGTATGATGTATAACTGTATTACCCTATGTGGCATCGCTCGTAGCCTGATCATGGAGATTGACCACGTATCGGCGAGGCTGTCGAGGTAGTCCGCCGCATTGGTGCGGCGTCTGCGGGTACGTGTACCTCGACCCTGGCGCCCTCGCTCAGCGTCACATCCTCAAGAGGCTTGAAGACGCCGTTCTCGTATTTGGCGGCAATCGTCATGGCGTTCGCCCTGGCAATTTGACAGGTCCATGCCCCTGGCAGCGTCGGTAGCACAACCGGCGGCAGTAGCGTGAGAAAACGTGCCTCTTCCGTTTTGGCGGCAATCGTCATGGCGTTCGCCCTGGCAATTTGACAGGTCCATGCCCCTGGCAGCGTCGGTAGCACAACCGGCGGCAGTAGCGTGAGAAAACGTGCCTCTTCCGTCCTGACGCTGGGGCATCGCTCGAGCATGCGGTCCTTCGGACCCTGATAACGCAACCGGTCGCGCCGGACGGCGACGCTGCCTGCCCCCTCGGCCACTGCCAAGTGGCAGCCGGCGGTGGTCGGCCCGAAAACTCGAAACCAGAGATCAGATCGGTTCCAGCCTCGGCCGCGGCGCCTCGCAGTAACGTCGGCGCCCGGTGCGCGGACGGCGGCGACTTTCGGGCGTGTTGCCGCTTGTCGTAGCGCCATCACGGGGAACGCCACGATGGGGTTCGCCGCGGCGCCTGGTTTATGCTTCAAGGCGTTCGTCAGTGGGCGCACGTCTGAAAAGTGACGTAGAGACATCAGGCTGCCCTTGCTTCTGACCTGCGCTCCCAGAAGTCCTGAAAACGCCCGCTCAGTCGGCAGCAGCGCAAAGCGATGATGGCGTTGGATCCAT